>Ga0255338_1000426_pt1 | contig 142593 bp, 109 predicted proteins | sample MeOH1_35cm_T4_19_FD_203715 | JGI IMG/M metagenome (GOLD analysis project Ga0255338, IMG submission 203715) | Sandy soil microbial communities from University of British Columbia, Vancouver, Canada - MeOH1_35cm_T4_195 | ecosystem: Engineered > Artificial ecosystem > Sand microcosm >... | reverse complement strand
ATCGGCGTGGATGTGCGTCTCGGTGACCTGCGTGATACGCAGGCCTTCGGCCGCGGCCGTGTCGATGTAGGGCTGCACATCGCGGTTGGCGTCGATGACGATCGCCTCGCCGGCGCGCGCACATCCAATCAGATAACTCGCTTGCGCGAGGGACGGTTCGAAGAAGCGTTTGACGAACATATTGCGATATTACCATCTGGCAATATGAACGTCCCGCGGGAGTCAGGTCAGGTGGAAGACATCCTGGTAGAACGCGAGCTCTTCTTCGAGCGAGCGGATAATGTTTTCCGCCTTCCGGAAGCCGTGCTGCTCGCCTTCAAAGGTGACGTACTTCACCTTGATGCCTTTCTTGCGCACCGCCTCCGCCATCATCGCCGACTGGTTCGGCGGCACCACCTTGTCGTCGAGTCCCTGGAACAGGATGATCGGGCACGACAGGCGTTCGGTGAAATGGATTGGCGAGCGGGCGATGTAGACATCCTTCGCCGCCGGATACGGCCCGATCAGCGAGTCGTTGTAGCGCGATTCGAACTTGTGCGTGTCCTGTTGCAGCACCTCGAGATCGCTGATGCCGTAATAGCTCGCGCCGGACTTGAACGTGTCGTGAAACGTCAGCGCGGCCAGCGCGGTGTAGCCGCCGGCGCTGCCGCCGCGAATGATCAATCGCGCCGGGTCCGCCTTTCCCGCCGCTACCATCGCCCTGGCGCCGGCGACGACGTCTTCCACATCGACGATGCCCCATTGGTTTTTCAGGCGATCGCGATACGGGCGCCCATATCCCGTGCTGCCGCTGTAGTTCACGTCGAGCACCGCGAAGCCGCGGCTGGTCCAGAACTGGATCTTCGCGTCCAGCACGTCCATCGTCGCGCCCGTGGGCCCACCGTGCGTGATGACGAGCAGCGGCGGCATTTCCCCACCTGCCCCACCCGCCTCAACCTCCGGATTCTTCGGCCCGTAGTAAAACGCATGCACGTCACGATCGCCCGCCCGAAACGTGACCGCTTCCGAAACCGAAATCCATTCCGGCGGGATCGGATCGCTCACCGATGAGCGCAGCACTTCATCGCGATACGTGCCGCTCAGTTGCATGATCGCCGGCGACTGCGTCGGCGATCCGCCGATGAAATAGATCGCCCGCGCGTTGGCGCGGATCGATTCGAGCGGCTCGATCGACAGGTCGACGGGCGTGAAGGTGCGATGGTCGACGTTGATCATGCCGAGCTTCCATCGCCCCCCCTCGGTGTAGGTGGTCGCGATGCGGTGCGCATCGACGATCGCATACGTCACCATGCTGAACGTCCACTGCGGCTTGCCGAACTCGGCGGCCATCGGGTGCATCGCCTCGATCGATACCCCCTGCCAGCGATACAGATTCCACCAGCCCGTGCGATCCGAGACGAAATACAAGGCGCTGTCCGGCGACCACTCCGGCTGGAAGATCGATTCGCGAGCGCCGCCCGCCACTTTCTCGCGCGAGCCGAGCGTGCCATCCGGGTTGATCACCGCCACCCACAGCTCGGTGCCGTCCCACGGCATGTTGGGGTGATGCCACTGCAGCCACGCGAGGAATTTGCCATCTGGGCTGACGACCGGATCGGAATAGAAATCCGCGCCGTCGACCAGGGTCTGCTCCGGAACGCCGATCGGCAGGCCAATCGCGACCAGGTCGTTCTTCGCCTCGCGTCCGGCCGCGTGCGTCTCGCGAACGGCGATCAGCCGATGACGAAATCGATCGACGCGATAGTCGGCAAAGAATGGCCCCTCGTCGGTGATCGCCACGGGCGGCTTGCCGGGTTGCTGTCGATAGATGCGCTGATCGGCGAAGTTCGAAAAATAGATCGTGCCCTCGTCCACCGTGTACGAGCCGCCGCCGTACTCGTGGACGCGCGTGCGCACGTTGAATCCCGGAGGCGTCACGTCGGTGAGGTCGCCGTCCTGCGTGCGCTTGACGATCACATTGCGCCCACCCTCCGACGCCCTGCCCTCGATCCAATACACGTCGTCGCCGTCGAGTTGAATCTGATCGAGACGCAGCGCGCCGGCGGTGACGCGCGCAGCGGAGAGGGGCGATGGCCAGGAGCCGTATGGGGTGTGAGGTCGCGACATGGCAGAAAGTGCAACCATTCTGGCATTATCGGGGTCAGACCCCTTTACAATTGCCACGGATGCATCGACGGGACGCATTGGCGGCGCTGCTGGCGGCACCGCTGCTTGGCATTCGCTCACTCAGCGCCCAGACCGAAACACTGACGTCGCTGACGGTCGCCGAGGTATCGACGCGATTCGCCTCCGGCGCCATCACGCCGCTGCAACTGACCAACGCCTACCTGTCGCGCATTGCGGCGATGAACAAGACGCTGAACGCCTACGTGACGGTGACCGCCGACCTCGCGCGGCGCCAGGCCAGGTCGGCGCCGAAGGGCGCGCTCTTCGGCATCCCGATCGCGCACAAGGACCTGTTCGAGACGAAAGGCGTCCGCACCACCGCCGGCTCGCGCCTCTACGACGACTACATCCCCGAGCAGAACGCCGCCATCGTGCAGCAGCTCGAGGATGCCGGCGCGATCATGCTGGGCAAGACCAACACCCACGAGCTCGGAGGCGGCGTCACCACCATCAACCCGTTCTTCGGCGCCACGCGCAATCCCGTCGATCCCTCCCGCATCCCCGGCGGATCCAGCGGCGGCTCCGCAGCCGCGGTGGCCGCCAATCTCTGCACGGCGGCGACCGGCAGCGATACCGGCGGCAGCGTCCGCATCCCGGCCGCGCTTTGCGGATGCGTGGGATTCAAGCCGACGTTCGGCAAGATCAGCACGCAAGGGCTGCTCGGATCGTCGTCGACCTTCGATCACGTCGGTTTCCTGACGCGCTCGGTCGAGGATGCGCAGATCATCGCCGGCCTGCCTCGCGAGACAGCAAGCACCGCGAGAATCGCCGTCGCCCGCAAGTTCTTCTTCGATGATCTCGAGCCCGCCGTCGCAAGCGCAATCGCACCGCTCGTCGCGAAATACCCCGAGATCGAATTCCCGGTCGATGCGAAGACCATGGCGCGGATCTTCGATCCCGTCGTCAGTTTCGAGATCTGGGGCGCGCTCGGCGCCGACTGGCGCACCAACCCGGGATCGTTCTCCAAGGAATTCGCGACGTTCTTTTCGACGCCGCGTCCCTCGATCGCCGAATACGAATCCGGCTTCGCCGCGCTCAAGGAATACCAGGAGCTGGTCGATCGCCTGTTCGATTCCGTCGACGTGATCGTGATGCCGACCGTCCCCGTCACCGCGCCGCTGATCAACGGCCCCATCGATGGGATGAAGATCCTGCGCAATACCTGGCCGTTCAACGCCGCGGGAACGCCCGCTATCTCAATACCGGTCCGTAGAGGCGGGTCTTCAGATCCGCCTTTGCCGATTGGCATGCAACTCATCGCCAAACGGAATAACGACGACAAACTCTTACAAGTCGCACGCACTTTTGGCACCACCCCCTAGGCACCCAGGCACCCGTACGCACCCGTACGCACCCGTACGCACCCCGTACGCACCGTATACTTGCCGGATGCAATCGAGACTCCGCACGGCCGCTCTTGTTCTCCTCGCGTTTGTCTTTTCTCTCGCCGCTCCGGCGGCCCAAACGCCTGTCGTCCCCAAAGTAACGTCGCCCAAGGTATTTTTTGGTCATGAAATCGGCGCCGATTACGTGCTCCCGAACTACACCAAGTTCGTCGAGTACGTGAAGAAGCTCGATGCCGAAAGCGATCGCATGATCGTGCAGTCGATCGGCAAGACCGCCGAAGGCCGCGATCAGTTGATGGCGATCATCACCGCGCCGGAAAATTTCAAGAAGCTCGATCGCTACAAGGAAATCGCGCGGCGGCTCGCCACCGTCGATAACCTGAGCGACGCCGAAGCCAGGGCGCTCGCCAGGGAAGGCAAGGCCGTGATCTGGATCGACGGCGGCCTCCACGCCAGCGAAGTCCTCGGCGCGCAGCAGTTGCTGGAAACCATCTGGCAGTTCAACAGCAAGACGGATGAAGAAACGATGCGCATCCTGCGCGACACCATCATCCTCGCCACCCACGTCAATCCCGACGGCATGGAGCTCGTCTCCGACTGGTACATGCGCAATCCGAATCCGCAGCAGCGCAGCACCGCGCAGGTGCCGCGCCTGTGGCAGAAGTACATCGGCCACGACAACAACCGCGACTTCTACATGATGAACCAGCCGGAGTCGGTGAACATCAACCGCATCCTGTATCGCGAGTGGTTCCCGCAGATCGTCTACAACCATCACCAGACCGGCCCGACCGGCACCGTGATGTTCTCGCCGCCGTTCCGCGATCCGTTCAACTTCGTCTACGACCCGATCATCGTCAATGAGCTCGACCAGGTCGGCGCCGCCATGCACACGCGCTTCGACGTCGAAGGCAAGCCCGGCGTCACCACCCGATCGGGATCGAACTACTCGACGTGGTGGAACGGCGGCCTGCGGACGATGCCCTACTTCCATAACCAAATTGGCTTGTTGACCGAGACGATCGGCAACCCGACGCCGGAGACGATTGGGTTCGTGCCCGATCGCATCATCGCGCGCAACGATCTGCCCTTCCCGGTGATGCCGCAGGTCTGGCACTTCCGCCAGTCGATCGATTACTCGATCACCGCCAACTACGCGGTGCTCGACTTCGCGCAGCGCTATCGCGAGAACCTGCTGTTCAACATCTACCAGGCCGGCAAGAACAGCGTCGCCAAGGGCAGCGCCGACTCCTGGACGATTCACCCGGGCCGCATCCAGGAAGTGAAGGATGCGATCGCCAGGGACATGAAGGTCGATGGCAACAACGATTCGCGCATGGCCATGGGCGGCCGCATCGCGACGGTGCCGGACAAGTACTACGCGATCGTCCACAAGCCCGAGAATCGCGACGCGCGCGGCTACATCATCTCCGCGAGCGAAGGCGATTTCCTGACCGCGACCAAGTTCGTCAACATCATGATCAGGAGCGGCCTCACCGTGCATCGCGCCACGGCGCCGTTCGCGGTGGCCGGCAAGCAGTATCCCGCCGGCTCGTATGTCTTCAAGGCGGCGCAGCCGTTCCGCCCGCACCTGCTCGACATGTTCGAACCGCAGTATCACCCCAACGACTTCCAGTATCCCGGCGGCCCGCCCATCCCGCCGTACGACAACGCCGGCTGGACGCTCGCCTATCAAATGGGATTGAAGTTCGATCGCGTGCTCGATGCGTTCGATGGCCCGTTTGAAAAGATCCCGGATGTCGTCAAGCCTGCGCCTGGCAAGGTCACCGATGCGACGGGAGCCATCGGCTACGTCGTCGCGCAGAAGCAGAACGATGCCGTGATCGCCGTCAATCGTTTGCTCAAGGCGAATGAAGAAGTGTCGTTCGTCGCCGATCGCAGCTACCAGAGCAACGACGGCACCGGCGTGATCTTCATCGCCGCCAAGCCGACGACGAAGGCAATTCTCGACAAGGCCGCGATCGACCTCGGTCTCAGCTTCACTGCCGTGACGACGCGCCCGTCGGGTATGACCTATAAACTCGCCAAGCCGCGTATCGGCCTGTGGGATCAGTACGGCGGCTCGATGCCGTCGGGTCACGTGCGCTGGCTGCTCGAGCAGTACGAATTCGACTTCGAGCGCGTGTTCCCGGCAACGCTCGATGCCGGCAACCTCAAGGCGAAGTACGACGTGCTGCTCTTCCCGGACGGCGGCATTCCCGAAACCGATGCCGCCGCGGCCGGTGGTTTCGGCGGGCGTCAGCCGGGCCCGAACGAGATCCCGGAAGAGTTCCGCGGACAGCTCGGCCGCGTCAGCATCAAGGCGACGATTCCGAAGCTGAAGGAATTCGCGGAGGCCGGCGGCGTGATCGTCGCGTTCGGCGGCTCGGCGATCCTCGGCGAGAAGCTCGGACTGCCGGTGAGCGATCACCTGGTCGAAGTCGCGCAGGACGGCACCGAGCGGCCGCTGCCCGGCACCAAGTTCTACATTCCGGGATCGATCCTGAGCGTCGCGGTGGACAACACCAACCCGCTCGCCTTCGGCCTCGAGAAGAAGGTCGATGTGTTCTTCGACAACAGCCCGGTGCTGGAGCTGGCGCCGAACGCGACCATGTCCGGCATCAAGCCGGTGGCGTGGTTTGATTCGAAGAACACGCTGCGCTCAGGCTGGGCGTGGGGCCAGCACTATCTCGATGGCGGCACCGCCGCCGTCGAAGCGCGCGTCGGCAAGGGCAAGGTGTTCCTGTTCGGCCCGGAAATCACCTTCCGCGGCCAGCCGCACGGCACGTTCAAGTTCCTGTTCAACGCGATCCTTTACGGGAGCTCAACACCGCAATAGGAAGACGTCTTAGGGTCTTAGGGTCTTAGAGTCTTAGAGTCTTAGGGTCTTAGAGTCTTAGGGTCTTAGTTAAGACCCTAGGACCCTGGGACTCTAGGACCTTACAATCGGCGCATGGAACTAGAGTCGCTCTTCTCCATCGCGGGTTATCTCGCCATGCTGGGATGGATCATCCTCGCGGCCCTTCCCAAACAATCCACGGCGCAACTCATCGCCGGCGCGATCCTGCCGCTCGTCCTGTCGCTCGGTTATTTGTCGCTCATCGCGATGCACCTCAAGGGCGCCGAAGGCGGATTCGGATCCCTGCACGACGTCGCGCTGCTGTTCTCAAAACAGGAGCTGCTCCTCGCCGGCTGGATCCACTACCTCGCCTTTGATCTCTTCATCGGCGCGTGGGCGCTGCGCGACTCGCAACGCCACGGCATCCCGCACCTGGTGATGATCCCGTGCCTGCTGATGACGTTCATGCTCGGCCCGATCGGCCTGCTGTTCTATTTCGCGATCCGTACGGCCAAATTGCGTACTCTCGACCTCGCTTTGTAACCGGGTCTGGCACCTTTACAACTGTCACATGCTCACCGAACTCCGCCACCGCGACCCGCTCCTCTTCTGGATCGGCGCAGCGATGCTGCTCACGCTGGTCCTCGTCCTGCTGCTCTCGATCGGCGACACGCGACTCATCCTCGGCATCAATCCGTGGATCAAGCCGATGAAGTTCCTCGTCTCGATCACGATCTTCCTGTGGACCGTCGCATGGTTCATTCCGGAGACAAAGCCGGGCCGAACACTTCACACCATCCGATACACCATCAGCGCCGCCATGATCATCGAGATCGCCTGCATCCTCCTGCAGGCCGCGCGCGGCACCACCTCGCACTTCAACGTCTCAACGGTGTTCGATGCCGTGATCTTCAACACCATGGGCAGCACCATCGCCATCAACACCATCGCGATGATCGTCTTCCTGGCCCTGGTCCGCCGCGACACGCCACCGTCGCGCGCCGGTTACCTCTGGGGCATCCGCGCCGGCATCGCCCTCTTCCTGCTCGCCAGTTTCGAGGGCGGCCTGATCGTCGCCAACAACGCGCACACCGTCGGCGCGCCGGATGGCGGGCCCGGCCTGCCCATCGTCAACTGGTCCATGGAACACGGCGACTTGCGCATCGCGCATTTCTTCGGAATGCACGCCATGCAGGCACTCCCTCTGATAGGCTTCTTGAGCCGTTCACGAAACCTCGTGATCAGCATCGGCATCCTATGGCTCGCAGTAATGGGCGGGCTGGTAACGCTCGCGCTGCAAGGCCGTCCTCTTTTGTCGCTGTAAATCGTCGAGGCGGGTCTGTAGACCCGCCTTAGGAGAAAACATGACCTATTACGGATCCAAAGATCTCGCGGAAGCGTTCCGCACCGTTCGCAAGAACACCCTGCAAGTCGCCCAGGACATTCCCGAAGAGAAGTACGCGTTCCGTGCCGCGCCCGACACGATGAGCGTCGGCGAGACCCTGGCGCACATCGCTACCTCGACCAGCTGGGCCGAGGCGTGCCACTTCCTCGAGATGAAGAGCACCGTCGCCATGGAAGACTTCGGCCGCTGGATGGGCGCCGCCGGCGCCGCGTCGAAGACCCTGACGTCCAAGGCGCAGATCGTCGACGCATTGACCAAGCACGGCGACGCCTTTGCGAAGGCCATGGAAGGCCTGAGCGACGCGCAGCTCGGCGAACGCGTCACCCTGCCGGGTGGTGAGAAGACTCGCTTCGAGATGCTGCTCGGCGTCAAGGAACACGAGATGCATCACCGCGCCCAGCTGTTCCTCATCGAGCGCATGGTCGGCATCGTCCCCCACCTGACCCGCGCCCGCCAGGAGCGGATGGCCCAGGCGAAGTAAGCCTGACGCGCCGAAGCCTTCGGCGAAGGCGGTGCTACAATGCGCAGCAATGCGCACGATTGCCGTCGTCAATATGAAAGGCGGCGTGGGTAAGACAACCACCGCGGTACAGATTGCCGCCGGCCTCCTGATGCGAGGCCGGCGCGTCCTTCTGGTCGATGCCGATCCCCAGGGCAACGTCGGTCACCTGCTCGGGGTTTCCTCAGAACAGACGATCAAGGAAGTGATGCTCGGCACCGCGCCGGTGGCGGATGCGATCGTGCGTCCGGACTCGCGTCCCGGCCTCGGCATCATCACCTCGACGCCGTCCGCTTTCACCCTCGAGACGCAGCTCGCCGGCACCGTGCAACGCGAGACGCTGCTGTCGCGACGATTGAAAGACGTCACCGGTTTCGACGTCATCGTGATCGATTCATCTCCGGCCATGAACCTGCTCACTTACAACGCGCTGCTGTGCGCGAGTGAACTGGTGATGCCGGTCGGCATGGACACGATGGCGCTGGCCGGCGCGCGCCAGACGCTCGACGGCGTCAACGAGATCCGCTCGCTGTGGACCGATCGCTCGATCAAGCTCACCGCCGTCGTCCCGACCGCCGTCAACGTCAACACGCACGCGACACGCGCCACGCTGCAGGCGCTGGCCGCCGATCCTGAAATGGGCGCCGCGCTCTTTGCGCGCGGCATCCGCCAGTGCATCGACCTCACTTACGCCGCGGCGGCGCATCAAACCATCTTCGAGTACGCACCGGCGAGCCGGGCGGCCGAGGATTATTCCGCGCTGCTCGATCATCTCGACGGCACGCGCGCCCCCGACACAAGGACGTATGGCGAAGAAGCGACCCGAATTCAACCTTCCGTCCACTGAGAAGAAGAAGGGCGCCGCGCCCGCCACCGACTGGGTTTATAAGTCGGAGTCCACGGGCGAAGCCAAGGCCGCCAATCCAGTGGCCGATAAACCAGTTGAACCGGTGGTGATGGCCGCGACGGGAAGCGACGCCGCTCACAAGATCGTGAAGCGCTACAGCAGTTACGCCGCGGCGGCCGGCTTGATCCCCATGCCCTTCGTCGACGTCGTCGCTATCAGCGGCCTGCAGGTCAAGATGATCCAGGAGCTCGCCGATCATCATGAAATCGTGTTCAACGAGCAGATCGCCAAGAGCCTGGTCGCGTCCCTGACGGTGAGTGGTGGAGCGACCAGCCTGGCCTACGGCGCGGGCCGATCGATGATCAAAGCGATCCCCGTGATCGGCACCATCGGCGCAATCGCCACCATGCCGGCCGCGGCATACGGGGCAACGTATGCCCTCGGAGAAATCTTCGCGAAGCACTTCGCGGCGGGCGGCACACTGTTCAACATGAAACCGGCCCCGGCTGCGGCGTAGGTCCCATCTGCATCTGATCTGCGCCGGCGAAGCGTTTGAAGATCTGATCTTCGTTGGACTCGAACGTCTCCCCGAACTCGGCGAAGAGGTCAAGACCGATCGATTCACGGCGACGATCGGCGGCGGCGCGGTAATCACCGCCGTCAAGGCGGCGCGCCTCGGCATGAAGACGACCCTCATCAGCGCACTGGGTGAGTCGGCGATGACGCGGCTGAAGAAAGAGCGTGTCGGCGTCACCAATCTCCGCAAGCCCAACGAACCGCACGCCATTACCGCAGCGCTGTCGACCGGAGAAGACCGCGCGTTTGTCACCTACAACGGTGTGAATACGAACCTCGAAGGTAGACTCGCCAGGAATCTCGCGAGTCTGTCTCGCCAAAGCTCGCCAGGTTCCAGCGGGCGGAGGCGGACGCACATTCACTTCTGCTTCTACCCTCACGACTGCGCGCAATGGACGGTGATCGTCAATCGCCTTCAGCGAAGTGGCGCGACCACCTCGTGGGACTTTGGCTGGAACGAGCCGCTGACCAACGATCGCGGCCTGACTGACCTGGTCGACGCGCTCGACTTCGTCTTCATCAACGAACACGAAGCCCGCCTCTACACGGGCGCTTCGTCCTTGCAGGACGCGATTCCGGGGTGGCGCAAGCGGAAGGCGATCACCGTCATCAAGCTCGGTGAGGCCGGCGCCGTCTGGCTGGCGCCCGACCGGGACATCCTCGTGGCCGCCCCCAAGGTGAAGGCGATCGACACCACCGGCGCGGGAGATTCCTTCAATGCCGGCTTCCTCGTCGCGTGGATGAACGGAAAGACACCCGAACAATGTCTCGCGGCCGGCAACAAGCTGGGATCTGAATCGACTCGGCATGCTGGTGGTATATGAAATGTTAGGAGAGCGCCGGCGTTAGCCGTCGCTGGAAGCTTTGAAGATTTCAATCATCGGGGGAGCGGGCGTTCGCGTGCCGCTCCTCGTCGGCGGTTTGTCCCGCTCCGACCTGAACGTCACCGAAGTCGCGCTCTACGATCTCGACCGGGACCGCCAGCGCATCATCGCGGCGCTCGCCTCGCAGATGGCCGAAGGCGCCACCATCACCACGGCGGCCACGCCGGAGGCTGCGATCGAAGGCGCCGACTTCGTCATTACCTCGATTCGCGTCGGCGGCGCCGCGCAGCGGGCGAAGGATGAGGCCATCGCGCTCGCGCACGACATCATCGGCCAGGAGACGATCGGACCCGCCGGCTTCGCGATGGCGGTGCGATCGATTCCGCCGATCGTCGAATACGGCCGCATGGTCGCGCGCCTCGCACCGCGCGCGTGGATGATCAACTTCACCAACCCGGTCAGCATCATCACGCAGGCCGTGCACCAGGAAACCGACGCGCGGCTGATCGGCATCTGCGACACGCCGCTCGAGATGTTCGAGGACGCGGCCCATGCGCTCGGCCTTCCGGCGAGCGTCTGCGGCTACGACTACTTCGGCCTCAATCACCTTGGCTGGCTGCGCGATGTGTTGTTCGAAGGCGAAGGACAGCTCCACCGCATCTGGAACGACGATCAGCGCCTGATGTCCGCGTATCGCGCGCCGCTGTTCGAGCCGGAACGCTTGCGCAATTTGAAACTGCTACCGACGGAGTATCTCTATTACTACTACCGCCCCGATGTTGCGCTGGCGAAGATCAAGGCGTCGGGATCGAGCCGCGGCGAGTCGGTAGCGAGATTGACTGAAGAGCTCTTCATAGACCTCTGGAGGGAGGGCGCTTCAGCGCCCTCCGATCTTGAGCCGTCCATTCAGCGAGGGCTAAAGCCCACGCTCTCCAAAGGAATGGAACGTTATCAGCAATATCTCGCCGCTCGAGATTCCAGCTACATGACACTCGAAACCGGCAGCGGCGCGCCGCGCATCAAACCCGACTGGGCCGAGCTCTCCGGCTACGACAAGATCGCCCTCATCACCATCCGCGCCATCGTCAAGGACCAGGGCGCGATCATTCCGCTCGATGTCCCGAACCGCGGCACGTTTCCGTTTCTCGATGATGAGGACATCATCGAAGTGCCGTGTCGAGTGGATGCGAACGGTCCGCAGCCGCAGGTCGTGGCGCCCATCCCCGACCACCCGCGCGAGCTGATTGAACGCGTCAAGATCTACGAACGCGCCACGATTCACGCCGCGCTGACCGGCAATCGTGACGAATTAATCGACGCCCTCGCCTTGAATCCTCTGATACCAGCGAGAGAACTGGCTAAGCAGCTTGTAACTGCTTTGTTGTGACTGAACTCCCCCTAGGCACCCCAGGCACAGTACGCACCGTACGCACCGTACGGACCGAGGCGTTGAGTCGCGGCATGGGCCTTTGGCAGGCCACCGCCACCAACATCATCTCGATGGTGGGCGTCGGCCCCTTCCTGACCATTCCCTTCATGGTCGCGTCGATGAACGGCCCGCACGTCATCTACGCGTGGATCGCCGGCCTCGTCCTCGCCTTGTTCGACGGTCTCGTCTACGCGCAGCTCGGCGCCGCGCTGCCCGGCAGCGGCGGCGGCTATCTATACATGCGCGAAGCCTTCAAGCCGTTCGGGCTCGGCAGCCTGATGGGGTTCCTGTTCATCTGGGACACCCTGTTGGTCGCCCCACTCTCGGTAGCGGGCGGAGCCGTCGGCGTGTCGGATTACCTGCAGTACTTCTGGATCTCGATGACGCCGCTTCAGCACAACCTGATCGCCGCGGCGATCTGCGTGCTCTGCACGGCGCTGCTGTGGCGCAACATCGAGCAGATCGGCCGGCTGGCCGTGGTGATGCTGGTGGGCGTGTTCGTCACCATCGGGTGGGTGATCGTCGCCGGCCTCTTCAACTTCTCGCCATCGCAGGCGTTTGATTTTCCGGCCGAAGCCCGCAGCTTCAACCCGACGCTGTTCGCGAGCATCGGCGCCACGTCGATCCTCGCGATGTACAACTACGGCGGCTATAACCAGGTGTGCTTCATCGGCGGCGAGGTCAAGAATCCCGGCCGCAACATCCCCCGGTCGATCCTGCTCTCGACGTTCATCGTCGCCGCCCTCTACATGCTGATGACGATCGTCATTGTCGGCATGATTCCGTGGCAGGAAGTGAGGGACTCGCGGACCATCGCGTCGCTGTTCATCGAACGCACGTTTGCCGATCCGTCGACCGGCCGCATCGCCGGGATCGTGATGACGTCGCTGATCCTGTTCGTGGCGGCCGCCTCGCTTTACGCGACCATCCTCGGCTACTCGCGCGTCGCCTATGCCGCCGCGCGCGACGGCGAGTTCTTCGCCGTCTTCGCGCACGTCCATCCGACCAAGCGGTTCCCCGATATCTCGCTGGTGATGATCGCGCTGGTGTCGATCCCGTTTTGTTTCTTCTCGCTGGGGCAGCTGGTCAACTGGCTGATCCAGGTGCAGATCCTGCTGCGCTTCATCTGGCAATGCGCGGCGGTGATCCTGCTACGCCGCTACCGGTCCGACGTCGAGCAACCGTTCACGATGTGGCTCTACCCGTGGCCGGCGGTCCTCTCGGGCCTGCTGTGGATCTTCATCTTCTTCACCGGCCCGTGGGAAGGGATCGTCTTTTCGGTGGTGTTCCTGTTGGCCGGCTTAGCGGCTTACCGGCTGTTTGTTCAACGCCAGCAGGTTGGCGGTAATCCGGTAGGCCCCGGCGACACCGTACGGTAATTGACGATGCAATGCGTAGGCGAAATACGTCCAATGGCCCTTGCCGACGTTTGCCGTTAACCAGCCGCCGCTTTGAGGCGGCTGTCCCTTGTCGAACGTCGAGATCATCGGCGTATACGCCTTGTCCCAGGTCGTGAAGAACTTCGAGCCGCGCTGCTCGACCCATCCGTCGAAGTCCGCCACGGTGATCTTGTTCGGCCAGTTGAAGGACTGCTGCGTAGGCGCGAGGATCGTTACCGGTGAATCCTCTTCCGAGACCTCTTCGGCGCTTCTGGGCAGCTCTCCCGGATACGGCGCAAAGGTGTTCGGCACCAGTTCCTGCGTGTTGTAGAGGACGATCACGTTGCCGCCGGCCTTCGCATAATCAAGCAATCGACCATTGTAGGTTTTTAGATCTTCTCTAATCGCATATGCCCTTGTGCCGGTCATGATGGTGTCGAACTGCGACAGGTCTGAGGACGCGAGTTCCCGCTCACCCAACAACGTCACCTGCGCGCCGAGCTGCTGCAGTCCCTGCGGCACCGAATCGCCGATGCCCATCACATAGCCCACCTTCAACCCCGGCACCGTCGTCACATTGACGCCGCGCACGTCGGCCATCGATGGGCGATACAGATAGCGCAACTCGAGGTCGCGCTGATCGATGAGCTCGTATCCTTCTCTATATTCCCTGTTGCCGACGGTCGCCACCGCCTCGATCGAATAGGTCTTCGCATCGATCGCCGCCGGCGTCACCGTGAATCGGTACGACGATCGCTCTCCCGCGCGCGCAAAAGAGAAGGACTGCGATGCCGGGACTGATTTCCAGCCAGCCGGCATCTTCAGGCTCAGCTGTCCGCTGGTTGTCGAGTCTCCGTTGTGAAGCAGCGCCACTTCGACTTGTAGAGGCGGGTCTTTCTTGTCCGCCGTAGCGCTTGGCGCGGAGGTGGAAGACCCGCCTGCCATCGGCACGATCGCATTCGAAGGCGTCAACGACACTGAGAGCCTCGGCACCGTACGCACTGTACGCACTGCATCTCCGTACGGCAGCTTGGCCTCTCTTCGCGTAACGGGCTGCCGAATTTCAACCGGAACACCGTCAATCACATAGCTGGCGGATGCGACCAACGGAGCGGGCATCACCGGGCGTCCGAACTGCGATGCGTCCGTCAGCGTGTATTTGCTCTCCTGCAGCCCGTTCCGGGCGAAGTACGGCTTGGTACTAACCGCCGCGCTCTCGTCGACCGTCACCTTGTAGCTGTTCGGCGTCGCCGGCTCCACGCGCCAGCCCTTCTCGGCGATGAACGTCGGCGCCGACGGCGTCAGTTCGGTCATGCCGTGAATATCGAGTCGTGCATCAACGGTAAAGGTCTGACCCGGAACGGGCGCGGACATCAATGCGGGGTTGGTCACCGCCGTCAGCACGGCGCCGACCGAGGCGTTGATCGCGTCCTGGAATTGCTGCTCCTTGATTTCCAGCGTGCGCTTGCTGTCGGGATCGGTCGCCGCAGCAATCGCCTCGCGCGTCAGCTTCAGTCCGTGCGCCAGCGGCTTGGCACTCGCGGACGGATCGATCATCGAGAACGCCTTGACCGCGCTTTCAACCACTTCGTCGATGCCGTGCCCGATCTGCTGATCGAGCCCGTCGAAAATAGCGGCGCTCGAGTGTAGAGGCGGGTCTTTCGACCCGCCTGCGCCCGCGTCGCGGTAATACGAATACGCCGATCCCGTTGACGGCGTGAATCGCCCGCCATTCTGCGACCGCTGATAACTCAATCCACGTCGTGCGTAGTTGTCGAACGATTCGCCGAGCACCGGCGAGTACTCGCCCGCATCGATCCTCACCGACCACTCTTCGTTCTCGCGCACGCCGCCGATGAACAGCTTCGCCGGCTGCCACGCGCGCAGGCCTGCTGTCAGTTGATCGGTGTATCGGCTCGGATCGCCGGCGGCGCGAAAGGCTTCCTGCGCCATCAGGCCGGCCGTCTGGTGATTGCCATGGCCATCGCGCGCGTTGCCCTGGAAGCGCGCGAGCAGGATCGTCGGCCGTTCCATCCGGATGATGCGCACCACGTCGCGCAGCACGGTCTCGCGTCCCCATTTCGACAGCGATTCCTCGAGCGTCTTCGAGTAGCCGTAATCGACGACGGAAGTGAAGTACTGCTGATCGACGCCGTAATAGCGATCGGCGGCGAGCAGTTCGTCGGTGCGAATCAACCCGAGCGCGTCGAACAACTGTGGCCCGATCGCGTTGTCGCCGGACTCGCCGCGATTGAGCGTCAGCAGCGTCACCCGCGCGCCGTCACCCAGGCTCAACTTCGCCAGCACACCGCCCTGCTCATCGTCCGGGTGCGCAGTGATCTGCATCACGCGCGCGGTGGTGCGCAGCTTGTTGATCGCCGTCCACGCCACAACCGCACCGGTCGCCGTGAGGTTGGCCTGGGAATCTGCGTGAGTGGAAAGAGCCGCGACGGCCAGAAGGAAGGCGATGCCCTTGCGCATGCGCCTTTCTATCACGCCCTGGGACCTAAGACCCTAGGACCCTAGGACCCTAAGACTCTAAGACCTTCAGCGTCTGATTGAATCGATACTGAACTTACCGGAGCCAACCGAAACGAAGTAGAGAAACACGAAGCAATACAGGATCGTGACCTCTCCGCCGTTCTGGATCGGCCAGAACCCGCGCGGCGCGTGCGCCTGGAAGTAGGCCCATGCCATCTCGCCGCTCGACACGAACGCGACCGGACTCGTGAACAGGCCCAGGGCAATCAGCATCCCGCCAAAGAACTCGATCACGCCCGCCATGCCGAATTGCGACATCAGCGGCGCCGCCTGCTGCGCGCCGAGCACGCCAAACATTTTCTGTGCACCGTGCTGGGCAAACAGCAGGCCGGAGACAATGCGAAGAATGGCGTAGAGATAGGGGGAATAGCGGCCAAACGCCTTCTGCATACCCGGCATACGCCCGCGATGAGTCGAACGCTTACAGTCTTTTAAGACCCTAGGACCCTAAGACCCTAAGACCTTCAGTTATCTCGCAGTGCCACCATGGGATCAACCCGCGTCGTCCTCAGCGCAGGGAGAACGCTGGCCAGGACGCCGGCCAGCAGCAATGTGAACGCGGCCGCGGCGAAGGAGGGCAGGTCGAAGGGGCCAACGCCGTAGAGGATGCCCGCCATCGAGCGCGCGAGGAATGTGGCGGCGACGAGTCCGATTAGACCGCCGATCGCGACCATGCCCACGCTGCTGCGGACGATCATCGCCACCGTGTTGCCGCCGGATGCGCCGAGCGCCATGCGCAGGCCAATTTCTTTCGTGCGCTGCGACACCGAATACGACAACACGCCGTAGATGCCGAGCGCGGCAAGCAGCAGCGCGGCAATCGCGAACACCGCAAGCAATGTCGTGCTGAGTCGCGGCAGGAACACGGCGCGAGCGAGGATCTGATCCATCGTGCTCAGCTCGTAGATCGGCTGCGACGGATCGACTTCCCAGATCGCGCGCTGGATCGCGTTGCCGAAGGTTGCCGCATCGCGGTCGGTTCGCGCCACCAGCGCCATGCCCGCCGTCGGACTCTGCTTCAGCGGCAGATACACCTGCTTCTTCGGATCGTTGGCGAGCCCCTGGTTGTGCACGTCGCCGACCACGCCGACCACTTCGCTCTTGCCGTGCGGATTCTGAATTACGCGGCCGAGCGGGCTCTCGCTCCCGAAATACCGTCTCGCCATCGTCTCGTTGATGACGCTGGTGCGCGGGCCCACTTCCCCGTCGCGCTCGTCGAGGAATCGACCCGCCAGCAGCTTGATCTTCATCGTCTCGAAGTAGCCCGGCGCGACAATGCGGACGTCGGCGAGCGGATCTTCGGTCGGTGGCGGCTGCTGCCCTTCCACGTTGAACGGCAGCGCGCCGGCGGCGCCGACATCGTGGAGCGGCATCGCCGACACCGCTGATGCGTTCATCACGCCGGGCTCGCGCTTCACGCGCTCGAGCACGTCCTCGTAGAACTTCACCTGGTTGGCGCGTTGATACTTGGTGGCCGGCAACAACACGCGCGCGGCGACGAGGTTGGTGGAATCGAATCCAGGACTGACCTGCAGCAGCTTTGTGAAACTGCGCGTCATCAACCCGGCGCCGACCAGCAGCACCAATGCCAGCGCGACCTCCACAACGACGAGCGCGCTCAACAGTCGGCGCGCATACGGACTGCCCGTGCTGCCGGATGATTCATGCATCACGTCGCGAAGCCCCTGTCGTGATGCGTGCAGAGCGGGCAGCAATCCGAAGGCGATCGCCACGCCGATCGAGACGATCATCGTGAACACCAGCACGCCGCCGTCGAGTTGGATTTGATCCATCCGCGGCAGTTGCGCCTCCTTCATCGTCCCCAGCATGCGCAGACCGGCGAAGGCGCCGATCAGGCCGAGGCTGCCGCCGACGAATGACAGCACCAGGCTTTCGGCGAGCACGGGCCGGGCAATTTCCCACCGGCTTGCGCCAAGCGCGCCGCGCACCGCCATCTCGCGACGACGGCTCGACAATCGCGCCAGCAGCAGGTTCGCCATGTTCGCGCAGACGATCAGCAGCAGGAATCCCACCGCGCCCATCAACACCATCAACGCCGGCCGCGACGCGCCCACGAGTTCTTCCTGCGCCGCCACGACGCGCGCGCCCCAGCCCTCATTGCTATCCGGGAAGTCCTTAGCGATACGCGCGGAGATTACGTCTAACTCGCGCTGAGCTTCTGCGGGACTTCCCGGTCCCGCCGAAGCCTTGGCGGAGGCGGACAATCTCCCTACGACCGTCAGCGATCGCGCACGCCTGGATCGACCGTGCGTGTCCTTAGGATCGAACGCCAGCGGCGTCCACACTTCCACATCCGTGCTGGTCGGGAATTCGAACGAGGGCGGCATCACGCCGACAACGGTAAAGGGAACGGAGTCGAGCTGGATGGTCTTACCGACGACGGATGCGTCCGCGCCGAGGGCCCGCTTCCAGAATCCGTTGCTCAGCACCACGACGCGATCGTTGCCGACGACGCTTTCGTCCGCGGTGAACGTGCGCCCGAGTGCGGCGTTGCTCTTGAGGACGTTGAAGAGGTCCGGCGTGGCGCGCAGCCCGGGGACGTTCTGCGGGTCGCCTTGTCCCTTGAAGGAGAAGTCCACGTGCCGATACGCGGCGAGTGACTCGAGCGATTTCGCATCGCGCTTCCAATCCTCGAAGGTCGGGACGGAGACCGGCCCCTGGTTGCCGTCGGGATTCACCTCCCAGAGGATGGCGATCTTCTCCGGCGATTCGTAAGGCAGCGGATTCAGCACCACCGTCTTGATCACGCTGAAGATCGCCGTATTCGCGCCGATGCCGAGCGCCAGCGTCAGGATCGAGACGAGGGCAAATGTGGGTTGCCTCCGCAGGGTGCGAAACGCGTAGCGGAAGGCGCCGGTCCAGTTGGCCATGGCGCATTCTACGCTGCTTTAAGCGCGCGGCTGGCTTGCCTCTTGCATTACTGAATGGTCGAGACGGCAATGTAGTGGCGGGACTGTGGTCCCGCCTTCAGGAGGATCAGTGGCGAAAAAGGCAAAGAAGGCGGCTCCAAGATCAAAGGCCGTAAAGAAGAAGGTCGCTGCGCGCGCGACGGCTAGCCGCAAGGCCACGGGGGCGAAGAAGCAATCGACGCTGAAGACCGCCGGCAACATTGCCCGCGGCGTCGCCGCCGTTGCCGTGGCCGCCGTCACCAATCGACTCCCCTGGTCCAAGGACGAAAACGATCCCATCGTCCTGCTCGAAACCGATCATCGCCGTTTCGAAAAGCTCCTCGAGGATGGTGAAGCCACCACCGGGCGCGCCGTCAAGGGCCGCGGCGAGATCCTCAAGGCGCTGACCGCCGGGCTCACCGTGCACGAGGCGATCGAGGAGCAGCTGCTCTATCCCGCGCTCCGCCCCCACGCCGAAGCCCACGACATCGTCCTCGAGAGCATCGAGGAGCATCACGTGGCGGATGTGCTGATCAAGGAGCTCCACAAGGTCGCGAAAGACAACGAGAAGTGGGGCGCGAAGTTCAAGGTGCTCAAGGAAAGCGTGGCGCATCACATCAGCGAAGAGGAGCACAAGATGTTCCCCGCCGCCCGCGCGGCCCTGGCGAAGGAAGAATTACTGGCCCTCGGCGCGCGCATGCGCGCGTTGAAGGCGGAGCTCGAAAAATGAATTTTGAACAAAGGTCTTCGCGTGCTTCGTTATCACTAGTGCTCTTCGTGTGCTTCGTGGTGAGCTTTGGCGCCGCCTGCGCCAAAGGCCGCTCCGGGCCCGATCCGGATACGAAGCCGCCCAAGGGCCCGCACACTCTCAAGAAGCTGAGTGTCGCGGAGCGCCAGCAGGCGATGGAGCGCGCCAAGGTGTGGCGCCCGCTCAATACCGCGTCGCTCGATCTGATCAAGGGACCGAACATGCCGGACTCGCTGCGCATTCCTTCGGCGGTCACCTGCAGCTACGTGTTCCCGGAGAAGCCGATCTCCGGCCTGACGCCGAAGTTCCTCTGCGACCTGGGCAAGGGCGGCAAGCACGACATCGTCAAGGTGAAGTACGGCGACAAGAACGGCGAGGTCTACGCCGAGGTCGCCGGCAGCCGGTTGCTGTGGGCGCTCGGCTTTCAGTCGGACGTGATGTATCCGACGCGCGTTACCTGCGTCGGGTGTCCGCCGGATCCGTTTGCGACGAGCGGCGCCGACTGGCAGCGCGGCAGCCCCGCGGATGGCGCCACGCGCGTGTTCGAGCCGGCGATCATCGAGCGTGCCGGCGGCAGCTCCATCGAAGTACCTGGCTACGAAGGCTGGGCGTGGCCCGAGCTCGACAAACTAAAGGTCATGACCCGCCCTTCGACTTCGCTCAGGGCAGGCGCTAACGCGCCTGGCGCGACGCGCGCGCAGCTTGATGCGTTGAAGCTGCTCGCGGTGTTCATCCAGCATTCGGATTCGAAGGCGGAGCAACAGGAGATCGTCTGCGACGAAGGCAAGAAGCAGAAGGATGCGAAGGGCAACGAGTCATGCGCCTCGTCCTGGCTGGTGATCAAGGACCTCGGCGCGACCTTCGGCCATGCGACGAAGCTCAACTCCAGCAAGATGAATCTCGCCGACTGGGAAAGCGCCGGCGTCTGGAAGGATGCGAAGCAGTGCATCGGCGACATGCCGCGATCGTTGACGGGGACGCTCGAGGATCCGGTGATCAGCGAAGCGGGCCGAGCCTTCCTGGCGGGTCAGTTGACGAAGCTGAGCGACAAGCAGATTCGCGATCTGTTTACCGTGTCGAACGTCGCGAAGCGCGGCAACACGGTCGACGACTGGGTGCGCGTGTTCAAGAAGAAGCGCGCCGAGATCGTTTCCGCGCGCTGTCAAAGCTAGGTTCTTCGTTTATTTCGTGTCCTTCGTGGTGAGGGTTTCTAGGTACGCTCTCGTCTCGACCATCGTCGATGCCACCAGCGTCGCGCCGGCATCCTTCATTGCCTGGTTGCTCTCGTCCGCCAGCGCCACCGGGCTCCATCGTCCAACGACGATGCGCAGGTCTGGTTGCGCGGCGCGGAGCCGCTTCACCAGGTAGCGCGTCTTCGAGGGCGGGCTTGGCGGCAGGTCGGCGAGACAGATCACCGAGACCTTCTCTTTCCGCACCAAAGTCACCAGGTCGGATGCGAGCAATCTCGCGCTCGTGATCTCGATCACCATCGGCAGGTCGCTCACCGCCTGCGCGAGCATTGCCAGCGCGAGTTCATCGGATGCGCCGTTCGCGGCATAACCCAATACCCGCAACGGCGTAATCGCTTCTGTCGTTTCTGCTTTCGGCGGCATTCCTGACGCAGCATCGTTCAGCAGCTCTCTGGTCGCTTCGATCACCGAGGCTTCCTCTTCGGGCGAGAGGCGGTTTTCCAAGCGATCGCGCTCGGCGTAGTTGAGCGCCGGCAGCAGCAGCGAGTCGTAGATCGTTCCCGCCGGTTCGTTCTTGATGTGCCGCTCGATCAAGTCGGCGGCCTCGCTCGGATCGCGCGCGAGCAGGCGCTGGTAGTAGCCGTGATCGGCGGCGAGCGGCGGAGTGTCGGCCATCAACGTGACGACGAATGCAAGTCCGGGGACGTGCTTGCCGAGGACGACCAGGCAGACCGTGAGTGGCGTGGCCATCAACAGGCCGAGTGGTCCCCAGAGCCAGGTCCAGAACGCCACGGCGATCAGCAGAGCCACCTGCGACACGCCGGCGGCGCCTGCGTAGAGTGCCGTCTCGAGCACGAGGTTGGTGAAGAGTTCCAGCGCGGTGAACATGCCGATCACCCACAGCGGGTCTTTCCATCCTGGCAGTGCGGCAAGGCTGATCACGATCGGCACACCTGCGCCGATCACGGGTCCAACGTAAGGGACAAATCGCAACGCCGCGCCGAGCGAACCCCACACCAGCGCGTACGGCGTGCCGAAGTAGTAGAGTCCCACGCCGGCGACGAGGCCGTAGATGCCGTTGACGATGGATTGCATCAGCAGTTGTTTGCTGACGCGGGTGCTGGCTTCATCGAAGGCGCGGGTTGTCACGCTCAAGCGGCCGTGGCCGATCAGGCCGATCAACCGGTCGCGCAGGTTGCGGCGTTCGAACAGCATCGTGATCACGAGGATGATCACCATGCTTGCGGTCCCGAGCGGCGCGATGAACGGGCTGAGCCACTCGAAGCCGACGAATCCCGCCGTTGGCTCGGAGGTCACGACCACCGGCTGCGGTGTCTTACCCTTCGGCGCATCGCCCTTGCCGAGGTCGGTCTTGATGTCGTCGATGGTCTCTTGCAGCTTCTCGACAGTGCCGCCCTTCCCTGCCCCGCGAACATCGGCGATCTTGCGCAGGATGTTGACGCGGTAGGTGGGCAGGTCGTTGGCGAGGTTGCTCATCTGCCGCTCGAGGCCCCAGCCGGCGAGCCCGAGCATCACGAACACCAGCGTCACCACGACGATCACCGACGCGGTGCGGCCGAGCCATTTCTCCAGCCACGTCACCGGCGGCGCGAGGACGAAGGAGATGAGAAATGCCAGCGCGATCGGCACCAGCACTGCCTGCGCCCAGTAGAGGACGACGACGATCAGCACGGCGCCGGCGAAGGTGATCCAGGGTTTCAGTGACGACGCGTCATCCATCGCCTCTGACTGTAGAGCGCGCGAATGGGTCGACCGTGTTCACATTTGAACACCCTCCACTGCCGTTCGAACCCCACACTGGATCGATGCGCGAACCGGTCATTCTTCGAACCTTCAAAGGCGCAGCTCGTGCGTGGTGGGACGACGACTGCGCGCGGATGGGCGCGTCGCTGGCGTATTACACGTTGTTCGCGATCGCGCCGATCCTGCTGGTCGCCACGGCGATTGCCGGCTCAGTGTTCGGCGCCGAGGCGGTGCGCGGCGAGGTCGTCGGCCAGCTCGATCATCTCGTTGGCCGCGACGGCGCGCTCACCGTGCAAACCCTTCTCGAAGCCGCCGCCCATCGTCCGTCCGGGTTCGTCTCGACCGCCATCGGCGCGATCACATTTCTCATTGCGTCCACCGGCGCGTTCCTCGAATTACAGGTGGCGTTCAACACCATCTGGCGCGTGAAGCCGAATCCGGAAGGCCACTTCTATATCTTCGTGATGGATCGTCTCAGGTCGTTTGGCCTGGTGGTGGCGATCGGCTTCCTGCTGCTGGTCTCGCTCACCGTGACAGCAGCGTTATCCGCGCTCAACGCGTGGCTCTTCAACCTCTCAGCCGCCGACGCGCTGCTGTGGAACAGCGTTAACACGTTGGTCTCCATCGTGGTGACGACGGGCCTCTTTGCGTTATTGCTGCGTTTCCTGCCCGACGTGCGTCTGCGGTGGCGCGACGTGACAACGGGCGCAGTCGTGACAGCGGTGCTGTTTACGATTGGCCAGCAGTTGATCGGCTTGTATCTGGGACAGAGCTCAATCGCCTCCATGTACGGCGCGGCGGGATCGATGATGATCCTGCTGTTGTGGGTGTATTACTCCTGCCAGATCCTGCTGTTCGGCGCCGAGTTTACCCGCGTGTGGGCGGCGAGGCATGGGGTGAAGGTGAAGCCGGAGGAGTTTGCGGTGAAGGATCCTGAGGCGGTGAAGCCGAAGTCAGCGTTGACCGCTGTCGTGTGACTCGAAGGGTCAACGTCCGTTACGGCCATTGCCCCTTGAAGATCTCCACCCGGTGAAACTCCAGGAACGCTTGTTGTTCCCGACTAAACGTGCCGACGGGAACGCCAGCGTCAATCCCCCACTTATCCAAAAGCTTGTCACGCGCCTCCGGCACAACTATCAGCTTTTCGTCGTTTGAGAAGGTGATGTAGCCCTGATCGAACAGATGATCGATATGGGGCGAAAGAAGCAGCCCGTTCTGTCCCTTTAACCTCTCGGCGTTGGTGCTGACCTTCCATGGCTTGATGTGACTGGCACGAAGGTGTTTCGAATCCGTGACCTTTGTGACACGACATCCATTACTCCTCTCGACGAGAAGCACTTGGGAACGGAAGAGACCCTGACCTCGTCTCGCGCGAATTATCTGTTCCTTTTCGGTATCAGGAGCCTCTTCTAGGTCCTCAGGAACTGAATTGGGGTCCTCGTCGGGCGAAGCCGGAAATCCAGTAACCGACGCCAAAGCGTCAAAGTACGGCTGCCCAATCGTGTGAATAAGCGCGTTGGCCAGGCCGTCGGAGAGTGGAATCAAATACGCTTGCTGCCCTCTACCACTCTCTTGCAGCGGAGAATATTTCTTTGGCAGTAGGGGTCGTAAGACATCGATGTGATCCTTCGGACGTATCGGCGTCGCAAGCGCACAGTAGTACACCGGCACCAGCCATCCGACGTTGGACCAATTCAATCCGGCGTTTTTAAAATCGGGCTGCGGAGACGTCTGAGCCTTGCCCGTGACGACGCCGATGGATCGGAGATCCTTCCTGAAGGATGAAAACACAATGTCGCCGGGGACAACCTGCAGCATTGTGTCGTAGAAGACCTGGCGGCTGCCGTCAATGTTCCGTTTCGGCGACCACATGAAGTTGCCTTCGGTCTCTTCCTTGTAGGTCTTATTCTGATTAACCCACCAATAACTCATAGCTGCGAGGTGAATCCTATCCGAGCCGTCAGGTTCAGAACCCTGGAAGTTCGAGCACGGCCTTCGATTGCACCAGACTTTCGAACTGTTGCCTTAACTGACCGGCGAAATGAGGGTTTCGCAGCAGTACACCGGCTTCGACGTTTCGCGACTGCGCCCATTCAGTGAAGTTTGCCGACGTCACGAACGCCACCTCATCGTCTATCACCACACACTTCGCGTGCCAGGTCGCCCTCACCGCATCGTCCAGAGCCAAGGACCGCGGATCATAGAACACACGCGGACGAGGCGACCAGGGCCACTGACGGCCGAAGTCTTCGACGAACTCGCGGAGGATCTCTGAGTCGTACCGAGTATCACGCTGGTCGCGGCCGACGTGAAGAAAGAGCTGCACCTGCAACGACGGCACAGCGGCCATGCGATCTGACAACGCCTTGAACACGCGATGCCCTTGATGCACAACGAACGTGCTCACGAGAACCGACCGGGTGGCGGATGCAAACAGCTGCTCCAGCACCACGGCTGTATCGCGGCTGGCTGCGACAGGCGACTCCGGCCCCGTCCAGACGAGTTCCGCGGCAGAAGCGAGAGCGGTTTCGCCGGACATCGCACATTGGTCAATGAACAGCGCGAGGTGCTGCGGTTGAATTCCTTCGGTCGACAGCCCGACGATCTCCTCGGCGACGTTCGCTGGACATCCCGGTGCAACTCGCGAGAGCCCGATCTTTGAAACAGGCATCGACAGTTGGCCGGACCGAAGTGCCGAGCCAATGGCCCGCAGTGTCGCCGAAGAGGCACCTTGAAACATTAAGCCTCGTCGAAGAACGCCGCGCCGCCGCCGTCTACTGTCGGCACGACGAGGGCCCGGTCAAGATAGTCGTTTCGGCGGTCGCACGAGCTCTCGGCAAGCAGCAAGCAGCCATGACAAGCCGCCCCGTGCAAGTAACGATCTTCTTGCCAGGTATTGGGCTGGTGTTGAGCACAGACTGGGTCGTTCGAACAGAGCTGTCCAAGTTCTACCGCTTGGCGCAAGTAGCGGTCGATGCGGTCGGCAGCCTCGACCAAGCCGCCCAACGTTCCTTCAGCGTCTGGACTCGCGGTGTAAAGCAGGATTCCGTAGCCGGCGTCGCTGGCATAAATGCGCTCGCGTATCGAGCTGGCCGCGTAGCCGCAATCAAGTGCCACCGCCGTGATCAGCAGATGCGAGAGCGAGTGGAGCATCACGAACGGCGACCCAGGGAACGTCGCGGACGTCGCCTGGTTGGCCTTCTGCCACGCGCGAAACCCCTCGAACAGCTGGAGCGTGCGCGCCTTGACCGCGTCTCGCGCGGCCCACTCCTTGATGGCTTCGGGCTTGATGCCAATGAAAATGCCCTCTCCACGATTCTCGATCGCGGGCAACCACTCCTGGTCAATCGATAGAGCGGCGCGTTCCACATCCAGGGCCAGTTCACCGTTCACGTCCGGAACAGCAGCCTCGAACCTAGTGAAACCCACCTGCGCGATGACCTCGCGAAGGCGATGAACCTTCACCACGCGATTGATCTTTCCGATCAGCGCCGGCTCGGTTTTCGGCAGCGTCATGGACCTGGCATAGAACACGCCATCAGGCTGGTCGACACCGACAGCATCTGGTGAGGACAAGAGTGTCTTGATCTCGGCCTCACGAATTCCAACCGGTGTCGTTGCGACGCCACACTTGCGACGCTGGATCTCAGCCCACACTTCCTCATGGGACAGCCCCTCGAGCGCTCCGCTGATTCTTGGCTTGCGCCGGTCCTTGATGAGGTCTTCGATGGAGTCAACCCATTGCAGATGTTCTTCCCACACTGAGTCGACGGCATCTCGGACTCGCGCCTCCGTTTCGGGAATGGAGATCACCGAAAGTGTTTGGGCGAAGTAGGAATTAGAAGCAGATCGCACCAGTAATCGATTGGGAAGCCCGGTGCCGTCTTGACCACCACACCTTTCCCCACCGTTCGGCCCCAACCACGGTCGAGCACCTTTGCAGTATCCGAGCGGCGGATTTTCACCGCCGCGCTGGCTTGCCAGCGACAGCTGCTTAGATTTGCCACAGTCACAGCGGATGTAGATATCGGCAAGGTCGCCACTGGTGCCCCGCTCGTCGATCCACAACTGACGGGAGCAGTCGTCGCCTGCCCCATGCACGTACAACTTCCACTTGATGTCGCTAACGTGTCCCCGCGGGCACGCTTGCACGAATCGAATGGGAACGACCTTCACCGCCTTGTCGCGATCGCGTCGGTACATGCCTCGTTCGAGATCGGTGCGGTACACCAGCGGTCTCGATCGGATTCCACCTTCACGCACGTCGTACTGGGCGACGAACCATTCGGGAAAGAGCCATGCCGTGACACCGGTAATGGGCGCACCAAGTTCGTCAGACTCAGCGGGTGGAGCGTAAAAGCGCACCGAATCCCAGCCGAGCAGCGTCTTGACCTTTGCTGCCAGTCGCTCTTCCGTGATTGGCCGATCGGCGTAGCCGGACCAGGTGTTCAAGCCGCCGATGATTACTGAGTGATCCGGTAAGTCGACCATGGCCCCAGGTCCAAAGGTCGTAACAACCTGGCTCTGACGGAGCTGACCAGCCGGTTTCACGCGTCCTGGTGGCGGCATCAGACGTCCTCCCCATCGGCAGGAATCTCGATATCCATTCCGTCCGACCGCTTCAGCCACAGGTTCACCGAGGGCTCCACATCGCGCAGTGATCTCGGCGCTTTGAATTTACGCGCGTCCTGCATCGGCAGCAGGTCGGCACCGACGGGTTCGAGTGGCGTTCTCAACAAAGCAGGACCGGCGCTTCCTTCGTGCTGTTGATACCGCAAACGCGCGTTGTTCTCCTGCTGCGCCTTCGCCACTTTGTGCCAGGAGTCGAGCAGATCCTTCACGCGGCCTCTAACTGTCGCATCTAAGCGCTTCTCCTCTTCGTTGCTGCCATTGCCAGCGCGATGGGCGCGCGCACGGGCAGTCAAAATGTCGGCGACAGCCGATAGCGAGGCGTGCTCGCCGACAATCGATACAGCACCCATCGGCGGAGTCAAAGATGGTCGAAGATGACGGGCGAGCGCGACGACAACTGCGGGTAGAGCACGATCGAGGGCGCGCGGCGAGAACGGTGTGACGCTGGTCGCTTCGACCGAACGATAGAACGAGGCATGAAATGCTTCGAACCGCTCGAAGTGCGATCGATCGCGCGGACGATGAATATTGAGTAACGTGACCACGAGGCCAGGCTTATCTTTGTCGCGACCGACACGGCTGGTGGCCTGAATGTACTCGGCGGCAGCCTTCGGCTGGCCTAGTGCCACCATCAACCCCAAGCGCGTGATGTCGAGGCCCACTGAAATCATGTTGGTGGCGAGCGCGACGTCGATGTGGTCCTTCTCAACAAACGTCAGACCCAGGCGCCGCTTGGTGTCGGCTACTTGATCGGTCCTCTCTCGTGACGTGAGTTCTGAGACATCGCTGCTGATTTGTCGATCGGCGAAGAGGCTGCTGTCCTCGCCGACTCTCCGCCGCTGCGCGCCATACGCCGACACACGTGAGGTCACTTCGTCTTCGACGATGCGACGGCTGCCGCCGAGTTCGCGGAGGCTGTTGAAGTATCCGAGCAGCGTCATGTACGGGTCGGCCGGGTTGTCCTTGTTCCGCGAACCGCCCGCTTCGTTCCACGCCTTCTGCGCGGCACCGAGCAGTGCCAAGTAGCTTCGGAGCAGAACGACCTTGAGGCTGCGGCCTTGGGCCGCGAGACCGATGTATAACCGTCCCTTCTGTTCGGCTATCGTTCGCGTCTCTGCGAAGAAGGAATCGCGGCGGTCGGGACCCGGAGGTGGGAACATCTCCACACCGGAACGTGCGAAGAGCGCACGGATCTGGTCGCTGGCCCGACGAACAGTCGCAGTCGACGCAACAATCTTGGGTCGCACCGCGTGGCCCTCCAGTTGCCTGGTGCACAACGCGTCGATCGCCGTCTCGTACAGTCCGGCCATTGTCCCCAGGGGACCCGAGATCAAGTGAAGTTCGTCTTGAATGATCAGGTCTGGCGGCGCAAGCGCCATCGCCATCCGTTGGCCAATACCGGGATCTGACGCGCCATAGAAGCCCGCGGAGTCGTGGCGTTCTGCCCCGCCAAGTAGAGCGCCGCTCGATCCTACCCAGGGCAGGCTCGCAAATTTATCGACCGTTGCAATAACGAAGCAGGGCACGCGCCGATAGAGAGGCTCGTCTACGCCAACGATCGGTAGCGGGTTGTTACCTCGGAACACGCATTTCGGATTCGCGCAGCCGACCCGGAGTTCCAAGGGATTGTTCGCGTCAGGAGTAAGGCCGAACGACGTCGGCTTGAAGCGAGTGCCGCACCACGGGCACGTTTCGATCGGCAGCGGCGCTGCTTTACGACTATTCCCTTGATAGGCAATGGTCTTCGCGCGTGCGGTCGTTCGATCCGAATCACCCTTCTTACCCATGCGATTGGGTGTTGCAGCCTTGCCGACCCAGAGACCGACCTCGAAGGGCCATGAGCCTAGCCTGTCGACCATCTCTTTCCGCACGATCTCCATCGCGCAGATCAAGGTGGCGGCACGGCCCAACTGATCGAGGGTCAGCAGCCGAAGCGTGTAGCGCATCAGCACGGTAACGCCGGCGGACGTGAGACTGGGATCGCGAAGCCGACGCAGAAAAATTGCGAACGCCGCCAGACCGAGATACGCCTCGGTCTTGCCACCGCCTGTAGGAAAGAACAACAGATCGACGAGATCCCGATCTGGGTGTTTCGGGTCTACGATCGATCGGAGGTTCATCAGCAGGAACGCCAACTGGAACGGACGCCATTCTGGACTTGGTACGACAGTGGGATCGACGTTCCTCTCCAGCGCGCGCCGCTGCCGTGCAGCCATTGCCATAGCGCGATTGGCGAGACAAAACGCGTGGAGGACCACAGGATCGTCGAGCAGCAACAAGCCCCCCTCGATGCGACCGGCCGCAAGTGACGCACGATGCAAAAGTTCGTCTGATACTTCCTTCTGTGCGCCTTGCTGCGGTGCCTTCCCCCGCTGCCCTTCAATCCACGCTCGGTATTGCGAGACCAGGCCGGATAAGCGGCTGCGTGCGTCGGCGCCGCTTTCCAGCGAGGCCAACGCTTCCATGCTCAGCTCGACTCCGGCGCAGCTCGCTGGTTCGACCCGTTCCACTTCAGACGAAGGCACCCACGTCGTCTCGACGTGGGTGCAGGTGCGAGCCGACAACGCGCAGCGGGTTGAGGTGCCGTGGCCGACGGCAAACTCCATTTCATCGCGATACTGAAGGTCGGCAACGCGCTCGTCCCACTCCTCGTCTTCTTGCCGGCCTCTGGAATTCGAGCGAGGGACGAATGAGATAGATGAGTCGAGCGTCAGCTGCGCCTGGAAGGCGAAGCGCCGGTCTTTGAACTCCACTGCATCTTCCGGTTCTCGACGGTTGACCAGAAACACGGATACCGCGCGCGTGCCTTTCGGCAGGTCTGGAAGATCATCGAGCCCCTTGACGTTGCGAACGGAGGTGACGATCTCGAGCCCATCGCCGTTCGGCACGATCTTCGATACCGGCCCGCTGTGTTCTGAAGCCACCTTCACCGTCACGGTCTCCAGCCGTTCGGTGCGCTTCCACTCTCCCGTCAGCTTGCCGTCTTTCTGTACGGGTTCGTAGTCACCCCATCGCGCGGTGACCGTCAGCTCTTTCGCCTCGGGCGCCACCAGCACACTGACGCCAATGGAGGATGGGAACTGGCCGCGACGCGCGGCGGGTGGATCGCTGCCAGCATCCTCTTCACCGGCACCTCCCCCGGCAGCAGCCATTTCCAGTTCTCCCTGCTCATCCTCGTCAGCCTTCTGGGCTACCGGTGCGTTCCAGGGAGCGAGAAATCCAGTCAGGTACCAGCGTGATGGCGGAATTGGCAGGGTTTCCGCGACCTGCGGCTCGTATGGGTGAGGACCAATAAGGTCCAGCCGAAGAGCATCGGTCATGCGTTCGCGGACGTCGGGTGAGGTCATGGGATGTTGGGCGTCATCTTAGTTCGGAGGGACGGAAGGCGGCACAATTCTAGACTGCCAAATCGACGACACTCTCACAGCGACTTAACCCCACCTGCAATGTCGAGGATCGATCTGACCTTGGTGCTGTCCGTCTCGAGCGATGAACCTTTGCTCGGCTGAACCGAAAGCGTTCTCGACCTGCCTGCCGATATCGAACGCAAGTGTCTTCGGCGACACTTCATCTACGGCAAGAAGCTCCCGACGCAATAGCAGTGCGCGGTCCTGACATTCACGACCGGCGCGCCAATCGTAGGCTTCATTCCACCCCTGAGCGAGGGCAGATAGGCGAGCACCGCCAGTGTTCCTAATTCCAATCGAAAACTCCACTGGCCCGCCGAGACCAATCCGCTCAGCCGACCGGCGAAACATCTCAACAGATGCCCAAATTCGTGCGACCAATGGTGTAAGGAGGACAAATCTCCGTTCGTCGCGACTCAACCCGCCTTCATCGCTCAGACCGACATCAATTGCACCGTTTCGGTGCAGCGCGACATACCGGTACCATGCGTTGCCGTCGAATCGCTGGCCGCGAAGGAACGCTTCAGCTGTTAATCGACGATCGTTGCCCCAGTCCATCGCACCGCCGAGAATTGGATCTGGATGATCGGCTGCCCACCAAGCAGCCAGCTCCTCGTCGAAAGTGACCTTGTGCGCCAGGGGGTCGATGGGAAGGATCATTATCCGCGCCGACAACCCGGGAACCCGCGCGCCAAGCCCTCCTGTCGCGAATGTCTCATCATCAACTAGGTCAGCCAGCAGATTCGCGCGCCTCCGCTCGACGGCCCATCGTGTTCTCTGTTGATCCAAGGCATCCAAGTCCGGCGTCATTTCTTGAACTCACGACGCAGCAGTGTGGTGAAATCTTCAGCAAGTTCGAGCGCCTGAATGTTCAGCGCTGGACGGGGTCTGCTGACGGGCGACAGCTTCACAGTGATCGTTTCCACACTGTGCATGCTCAATGTGGCTCGATTAGGATCGCGGCGTTGCTCGTCGCGAGTCTTCCAGCCCTTGTATCCAGCATTCAATAGCGACACAACCGGTACCGCATGAGTCAAGCGGTGCTTGTCATCGATTGAGTCCCAAACCCAACCGCCAAAGACCAAAGCTGTTTTAACGGAGACCTGAATATCCTCTTCAATTAAAACCATTCCGAATGACCCTGGCGATTCGTCATTTCGCAACGCTTGCACGATCCTAATCGCGCCCATCTGGTCGAGCGTGATGGAGTTGTCGTCTTGAGTAATAGATAGCTGGTCACCCACAACAGCTGTCTCAGATCCTTGGGAGGGGTTGAGCACGGCCGTGTCCCCGAACAATGCCTCCTTCATGAGCTTCTTATGAAGCACCTGCTTCTCCAGTTCAGCCGGACGGAGGATCTGTTGCTTCGGGCCGCCCGCGATCACGACACAAAGCGAAGGTTCTCGAATGGCCCCGCGCCCGTCCGGAACCAGCCGTTGCGCGCGTTTCAGCATCTCGGCTTCATCGACTGGACCGGTTCCTCGAGCAATCTCTTCACGGTGAAGAGCCTCTATCACCGCATCTCGAAGTTCATCCGGCTTGGTGAACGAAGCCGTGTAGAGACCCCCACCCCAACTCTGGACCTCTCGAACGAACTCTTCCTGACGCGGTTCTCGCGTTACTCCTTCTTGAACGAAGGCCAAGACCCGCGAGCCCTCGCGCGCCTCACGAAATTCTTCGTGGGTTGGTGAGAGGCCCGAACTCTGGGGTTCGCCGTACCTAGCTCCAAGTATCAGCACCACAACGTCCGCCGCGCGCACACCTGCCAAACAGACCTGCTGAGGAGTTCCTGCGTTTGCGCCGAAGTCTTCGGCCCTCAGCACTTGGTACTTCAGCGTCTGGCAGGCCCGGAGAGCAGCGTTACGGAAATCCTCCAAGCCCGTGATAATCGAGCTGATAAATATCGTCATGTTGGTTGCTTATTTTCCAAGGCTCTAATTCTCAGGATCCGGTGCGTGCCAGTGGTCGTGCTCCTTATCGCAAGACCAGCCAGGTTGAAGATCTACGGGATACACGATTTGCCCACCCTCACCACCAAAGCCGGCTGACCAACCGGGTGGTTTCGAACGGCTGCTGAACGTCTGCGTTCCTTCGCATCCGTCGTGCGAACACGGTTTCGTCTGTCCTTCGATCGGCATCGCTTCGTCCCTCCACCCCTGCTGCTGATGTGTCAGTTTGTCGTGTGTTTGCGAAGAACTATTTGTTGCCAGAAGAGTCAACAAACAACATGTCGAACACTTGGCGGGCGTCTTTATACGTTTGGGCCGCCGTGACACGATCAGCCGTCGATTGATGAGTCGCTGGGTTGCGAGCGTCCCTCAACCGGCCCAATACCTTCGACGCGTCAACAAGAGCAGAACGTAACTCAGGGCGGTTCTGATCGAGCCACGCTCGAAAGAGCGGCGCAACCACGCCAAGCCCCATCGCACCTCGATCGAATAGGGCAGCGACTGGTCCAAGCGTAATGCGATCTGGAAACTTCAAAGCCGTCACGAGCTTCGCGTCATCACCGCCGCGGACCTGGGTACGAAGTGAATCGAAGTGACGGTGCTCGCGCAGCCAGGCCGAGAACGGACCAATTACGGATGCTTTGAGCTGTTCATTTGCGCCCTCGCCAAGTTCAACGACCGCCTTTGCCCACCGCGCTTCGCCAAAAGCCGCGACAATCCTGGGATTTGTCAGAAACGCTATCGCATGACCAACTCGTAACTGAGCGGCCGGAGCGAGGATGTCGAACTGCGGCCACAACCACGCTACAGCCGATCTCGTTACATCCAAGTCGTCTCTGAGCTGCGGCACTGCCTCAAGCATCCGAGTCATATCGCTTCCACTCGCCTGAGCCAGCCCCAGCCTTAGCAGCTCGGTCGCGGACCAATCCGAATCGAGGTGTGACGAGCGCCGGACATACTCCTCATAGGCCTGAACCCAGCCGCCGTCATCGCCAACCGCCCTCCGGAGTTGCGCCAGGATCTCCCAATTGAAAGGCCCATTGGGAGCCTCCACAATCAGTTGCTCGGCCCATTTCAACGCCTCTTGCGATGAACCCGCCCAGGCGTGGAGCCGCACCAATGTGAGGAGGAGGTGCGCCCTCGTTGTGAGAGAGCCGTCGTCAGCAGGATCTACCAGCGCAAGCAACGGCTCATAGAGAGCGGCAGCCCGACCGAACGACTCCGTTGCGCCGGTCGAGATACCAATCACAGCATGCGCCCACGCGTGTAGGAATCGAGATGGGACGTCCAGCGCCTGGGTTACCCGCTCGGTTCGTCCCAACAGGTCTGCGGCCTCGCAAACCCGTTCCAAGGAGTGCTCGTTCAGAACAATTGGCGTGCTACGTTCCAAACGCTTCGACGGAGCACCACCGACCATGGCACACAATTCTCTCAGTAACTGCGTGCCGAGCTTTGCTGGCTCGGGTAGATCGTAAGGGTATTCAAGCCACCAGTAGAGAACCCAATCAGTTGATGTGTCGAAAATGGACGGAACCAGCTTCAATCTCGCTGCGCTCTGTGCCGCCACAACTGATTCGCTGGGCCATGCCGATCGCCAGTACTGATAGAGAGCGTCTACCCTTGACCACAGTCCAAGTTCAGCGGCGACGATCATCTCCCACCGTAGATGGATTGAATCCTGGCAATCAGTTGGCGTCAATAGATCGACAGCAGTTCGAAGGTATCGATCGATACTCCGTTGCCGCTCATCGAGGTCCGTCGGGTGAAGGTAGGCGTACTTGCCGTCCTCCTTGATCATCCACAGGCCGTTCAGGACTACGAAACGCTCGGCGGGATCAGAAGGATTGTGCTCGGGTACTAAACGAATGAACTCGTTCGCGTCCGCACTGCCAAGAGACGACGGCTCCCAGAACTCCGCGCGAATACGAGCCGCATCTTCGTCAACATCATCGAGTAACAGGTTGTTGATCAGAGGCATTCCGCCTCTCGCGTCAATCCACGCCTGCACTCGTTCCACGCATCGTCGCATCTGAATTACTCCGATCTCCGTCGTGCCGGTATGCAGCCTCCTAGTTCTTAGCCCACCGTTTTCTCGCGTATTCGACAGCTTGGGAGCCCGCCAGCTCTTGGCTCGTGTTACCCAAGCGCACGAACAGCTTCTGTGAACCTGCTTCCGTCAAATAGATTGGCGATGTGGCGGCGGCCACCCTGATGGCGCAGATCTCCTTGCCCTGAAGCGGTTGGTAAGAGATTGACAGATCAGCGCAGGCGTTCTTACCAAGAGCGCTCGAAATCAGTTGCACTAAGAACTGCTGATAGCCATCACGATCCGGTCGCTTCCCGAGGGTCTTATAATCCAGTTCAAGCCCTAAAGCTTGCCCGTCGTCGGCAACACCAATGAGAAGCGTGCCGCCCTTGCCGTTCATCAATGACGCGAGAGTCTTGACGATGATCTGCTCCATCAAAGGGTTCTCTTTCCGCCCCTTGTAATCCCAGCGCGCCGACGACTTGAATTCGACGAGATCGCTTTCACCACCGGCGACGATGGCATCTACATCGAGCGCAATCGCCGCTGCCCGATCATTTGAGACAAACTCGTTGATGGCCTTTGCCAATTCTGCGCGTCGGTACTCTAGAAACGCGCGGAAGTTCGCGACTTTCCAGAGTTCAGATTCGAGAGGGATGCAATGTGCCAGTAGAGCCGCGTCTCCCTGATCCTTTTGAACATCGGCAAGTGTGCGCTCTGCCGGGGTGCCGCCCATCTTGCGATTAGTCGCGCCGCTGACGAATGCCATGTTCGCGATTTCATTGATCTCTGATTTTTCGAAGCTCCCGGCCTTAAGCAAGGTCTTCGGGAAGATGTGGTGGTACTCAATAAAATGGTAGCGGCCTGAATGAGTTAGTGACAGCGCCAGCCGCGTGCGCCAGTCTTTTGCGCCGCGCGCTTTAAGTGCAAGGTACGCGGTCGACAAGAGCGCGCTTCTCTGACCTTTGCCGGCCAGGTCTCCCGGTTCGATCTCAAGACGGCCGATTTGCTGGCGCAACTTCTCCAACAGCATCGGCGCAGAGCCACCGGCGGCGATGGCACTCAATTCGCTATCAAGCTTGGTCTCAGATGAGGCGCTGTAATTCCCACGCGCATTGGCAATGTAGAACCAACGACGCAGATCGCGGTCTTCGTCTGGCGTCAGCCGATACTGTAGTTTCTGCGCGAGGAATCCGATGGTAATCAAGAACAGCGGCGACGACAGCAGGCTCTCGTCCTCAATACCCAAATTTGCCCGCATGTAGTTGATCGCAAACCGCAGGGCGTCTTTCGCGAGCTTCCAACCCTCCTCGAGATCTTTGACTGGGATCGTGCCGGCAGTCTTAAATCGGCTCTGACCGGTCGTGAATACTACCAGGGCTCGAACAATCAAGCCGAGATCCAGGGTGAACCACTTTTCCTCGCACTCCTCTTGAAACTGCTCGAACAGCTCAAGGGCGTTTGGCCAGCGAGACGTAATCTGGGCGAGCGCCAGGTCCGAGCTGCGCAGTTTGGTGCCGAGGGAGTTGACCCTAACGAATATTTCCGCGACCTCTTCGTAGCTCAGGTCCTTGTCGAGGACGTGCATGACATAGGGGTAGTCCTGAATCTTCCTCACTGCTTGCAGTCGCTTGGTATAGCGGTCAAACAGTGGGTCGTCGAACGAAGTCACGAGCTTCCGCAGGAGCTGAGCGTCCGACTTACTAGAGGCAAAGATGTCCGACACCGGAATCCAATGCGGATCGGCAAGCAGAGACTTGCTGGCAACAACGAATGTTCGGAGCTTCAGGCGCTCCTGCAACGATGGGCCTTCCTCGTCGTCCGCGTCGCCGGTGTCCCCTTCCGTGTCATTCGGATCTTCTGGCGACTCATCGTCTACTTCTAGGACCTCGACCGGAGGACCGTCGGGATGATCGATGTTGAAGAGGATGTCGATGGCCTTCTTCCGCCACTTCACCTTCACAGGCTCCCCGCGAAGAACCGCCGAAAGCGAGGTGAGCCGTTGCTGGCCATCGAGCAGAAGTCGATGGCCCTTCCATCCACCCTGTGCCTGGCTGACACTCAAGTCACGGCTGGGCATCTCGCGATCGGTCTCCCACACCAAGATGGTCCCGGAGGGATAACCGCGATACAACGAATCGAGCAGATCGCGAACGCGCGTCGCCGGCCACACATAGCGGCGCTGCATCGCTGGGAGGCGCAGATCGCCACCCTTGATCATCTCGACCAGCTTGCCGACCGTGGTGTCAATCTTTGCCATACCTATGAATGTCCCTACTGGGGGTCTGTGCCGAGAGGGTGGCGACTTAGAAGACCCCAAAGGTCCTTGCCGTTCTCGGAAGCCCTGGCATCAACCTCCATTAGGAGCCGCTTGGCGGTTTCTGCGTCAGCCCCGATGACGTGCCTGAGCGTATCCAAGTTGCGCCACTCATACCGCTGATCGCCCAGCATGGCGCGGAGCAGCTTCCGCCTGGGCTCATCTCGCTTTCGATCCAACCGTTCCTGCATATAGCTGTGAACAACTTGGCCGACGGTGGTGACGATGGACCCGGTAACCACGCTTCCCGCAGCCACCAACGCGATCACAATATTTTCACTCATGATTACTACCTACGGGGAGCAGAGCCACTGAGCCGCTCGGTCAGGTGCCACCGCACGCTGAGAGGTGTCCGGTCGGCAAATCCATGACCGCTAAGTCCTGGCAAAATACCTTCGTTCACGTTTCTGAAACGCAATCTCCCCACCTTCAAGAATCCGACACACATGCTCACGCACACCGAGGTTAGGTGGCTCCGAGTGCTCAAGGGAGCCTGAAAGGTAGGAGATCTTGGGCAGTCCAGAATCCTGCCTTTCATTCTTCGTCACAATCACCTGATCAGCATCGCTGTTCACTACCAGGTTTGGGTTGTGGGTCACCAAGATGACCTGGCGGCGTAACTTCGCAGACCGAAAGAAGGACACGAGGTCGTCGTAGATTGACTCGTTGTCGAGGTTCTCTTCAGGCTGATCGATGATCAGGGGAGACGTGTCACTCCGGTCGAGGCCAAGGTAGACCATGAGCAGCACGATGCCCTTCGTTCCGGGAGATAGCTTGCGCAGCTCTACGCCGTGATGGGTCAGGCTGTATTTCAGAGAAAGGTGGTCTGTACTGAACACCCACTCAAGGACATCCTTGATCGTGAAAGCGGCCCGAAGCGACTGCAGGATCTCAGGTCGGGAATTTAGCTCGGTCAGAAGAGCATCGACGACACCCTGCGCCCTTAGGGGGTCTGCCGACAGCCAGTGGAGCTTCCATTCGGTAAGTGCCCGTCTCCGGAGGGCGTCGATCGACCCAAAAGGCAGAGCCCGACGCTGATCGAATAGGTTGCTACCCCGCTCGATCCACGAGTCAATATCAGCCGACACCTCCACAGCAACCCGCAGGTCGGTACCTAGGTCTCCTTGCACTGGGTCGTACAGCTTCTCGAGCGCCTTCTTCTCCTCTCCAATTGCTTGCCAAGTTTCCTGATAGACCCTCGATCGCTCAGCTCGCAGAGCTTCTAAACGAAGCCGTTGAGCGCCATTGATCTGCGCTACTTCTTCGGTGAGTGTCGCCAGATCCCGTCGCAGTTCCGCAACTCTGTTAGATTGGCGAACCAGTTGGTCTCTTCTGACCTTGTCGGTTGCGAGTAATTTCTGTGAGTCCCCCAGACTCTTCGTTACGGCGTCAAACGGGGAGGGTTGCCCCTCTACGGCTGGAACTCTCCTAGATCTGATCGCCGAGTTCAGCTCTGACTCTCGCCGTAGAAGCGGCGACTCGATGTCACCCCTGAAGACAGGCTCGTACTTAGGTAGGTCGGCCTCTGGCATCGAGATGGCGCGGAGCTGAGCGACCACATCCGCGTAGAACGAATCCATTTCACGCTGGAATGCAGACGTCCGACCTCTGATGGTCGCGATTGCATTTAGCGCCTGCTTGTCCTTTGCTTCTGCCGCCTGCAGGACCGACAGCTCTGATTGTGCCTTCTGAACGGCAGCGAGGAGTGCCGTCTCGCGATCGTCAACCTTGGAGGGCAGCTGTTTCAGAAGGCCCTCGAGTTCGGATTTCAGTGCGTCGAGTCTCCTCTGTTTCTCCGGGGCCTGCGCCTTCCGGAGGCGCAGCGCCGTTTCTTCGGCGATGAGTTGGGCGAGAAACCGCTCGGATTGATCGCGGGCAGTTCTGGCCGGCGTGATCACGGCGCTACGAAGTTCGCCGAAGCTTCCGTATCCAAGACGGTCGGCCTCATCAAGATTCCAGAAAACGACTTCTTCAATTTCCTTAACGAGGGCGGCGCTACTGCTATCGTCCCCCGCACAGAGGGTCTCCACGAAGCTCTGCGAAAGATACTTCGCCAGCGGGAACTCAGGGCTTTCACCCCCGATCACTCCCTCTGTGCGTGATCCATCCAACCATTGCACACCGACCTTTAACCCGCTCAGCTCTGCACCAGCTCGGTCCAGAAAAGCCCGGCCGTCAGAGGACCAGGCACCGCAGCCCAAGGCACACAGTTCCGCCAGGGCCGACTTGCCGGAGCCCTTCTGGCCAATAACGGCGACTAGGCCGTCATTCAGCAGAACCTTGGTGGTGTCGAACCATCCATGCGCGTGCTGAATTTCAATCGACTCAATCACGTGAGCTCGGTTGGCCGGAGCGGGTGGCTGCGGGCCGATGGAAACCCTTAGCTCAGGCTCATAGACTACCTGCCGAAGGCCCGCAAAGGTGGGATCGGCCCTTATCCAGCACTGACGGTCAAGGGCGGGGTTGAACAGGCCCTCTAGTGAATGTGCATCTGAGCCATGTAGGCATGGCTTCGGCGCGCCCAGGCTCTTCGCATGCTCTACGACGTGAGCCTGCGGCTTTCGGAGATGCCAAAACTCAATCTCTCCATCCCGACCCGAGAATATCGCTTGGGCCACCCTCGCGAGATTGTCTCGTGTCGCTTGGAGAGCACCTTCTGCGGGCCATCCGGAGAGACCGTCTCCCCCAGCCACGACACAAATCAATGAGTTCGCCCGAAGCCACGTCTCGCCGTTAAACCAATCAAGAAAGGTCTGCACATCCGGCCTGAATTGCTCGACACCTTTTCGGTACGCCGGGCCATCGTCCATCGCGCCGCCAACAGCGCGGCCGAGCGCCTTTAGTTGGTCTGGCGTGCAGCCATACGGCTGGCCGTGTAACTTGAAGATGCAGCGACTGAGGGCCTGAGCGATCTTCAACTCGTGATCAGGTTCGGCCGGGTCGATCAGCAGATGGAGATTGGCGCCTGGATGCTTCTCCGTAGCCGGCAGGACCCGAAACTCAACGTTCGGAAGTAGCAACTCAATGTTGGTGAACTGGCCGGCCAACTTCAACTGTCTTAACTTCGAGTAATGCTCGATGCTGAGATAGTCGGTCACCCCTACGACACTAACTCCCAACTGGGTTGAGAGCTTCTCGACAAAGGCGTCCCAGCTCTGGTAACGGTCGTTGAGGGCCGTACCTGGGGTGTGAACATGAATGTCCCAGCGGCGCCACTCTGAACCTCTCGGATATTTTGTCATCGCGCCTTCAGTCGAAAAGAGGAGCCACGCCGAGCTTCGTCTTAGTGCTCTTTGGCACTTTTGGAGCAACGCACTCGGCGGCTGCACGGGCGGCGTTCAACTCAAGTAGCCGCCCCAGCACCTCATCCCGAACCTCATCCGGCCAGCGATACCGCCACGGTTTCTTTTTCTTGCTCGCCTTCCCAGGCTCGTCGTCTTCCTCATCCTCGTAGTCGAGAATGAACTCGCAGGTGGGCTGGATGTCGGTCCAACCGTAGGCGTCGAGCACGGCGCGGTCGATGGCGGCGTGCAGGTCGCGCAGCTTCACGATGTCCGGGTCGTGCTCGTCGCGGTCGTGAAAGCGGTTGTATGTCTTTGTCAGGCCCTCATTGTTGCGGACCATGAGGGTGGCGCGGAAGCCGTAGTACTCGCGTCCAGTGCGTTCGACGGTTAGGTTCGATGCCCACTCCGACGGGAACGGGAACGTTTCGAAACATGGCGTCGTGTAGCGGAGATCATCTTTCATCGATGAGCCAACGAAGCGCGCCCAGATTTCGTGCAGGCGGGACTGCAGGATGGCGAAGTCCGCGTCGCGATGCAGCAGGAAAATAAGCATGGAATCTGCGACCACGGTCCCCTCCTCCACGAAGGCCGTCGACACATTCTTCGACACTGCGGTCAGTGCCAGCATCCGCCCGTGCGCCCGCAAGTAGGGCGCGGCCTCTTCCGTTCGGTTGGCATGTAGCCACCACTCCTCGCGGTAATTGCGTTGCTTGTTGGCAGCGCGAACCGGGCGCACCCGCTCCTCGACTAGCGCGAAGAGCGCTGGCCATTTGCGCGCCTGGTCCTCAGGCATGCGAGCGAGATCAATAACGAATCGGATCGGGGCCTGAGTCGCGCTGTCGTTGAATTCTTCGCCGCCCATGTAGGGGAAGATCACCTCGCGGTTGCGCGGGTCTTCTGCGATCAAACGCTCCATGTCTAGAAGCGAGGAGGACCCAGCGGCGGGCTCGGGCTCGAACACGAAGCCCGCACCCCAGACCTTTGCGCCTCGGTAGCAGATGGCTGCATTCTCGCGCAGTTGCCTAGGTGATCCATCCGCTCGGCTCGCTAGCAAGAATGACGAGATGCGCGCGACTGGATGCCCATCTAGCTCCGCTGAAGTCGTCGGCCCGTTTAGGATGTGGAAGACGCTTGCGACCACCGCGGCTTCTCCAGGCCAACGATAACGTCGCGTCGCTGAGTAGATCGCCCCGCCGTCACCGACGATGACCTCGAGCCCTGTGCTGCGTGTGTCACCCTGCGCCACTGTGTTGGTCGCAATGAAGCCTAAGGCGCCACCACGCCTGACCAACCCGAAGGCGCGGCGAACAAAAAATGCGACCAGATCCGCCAGGCCGGTCGCGGGCGCGTACGCCTCCACAAGATACTCGTGGTACGCCACGCCGATCCGACCTCCGATCAATGTGCCGCCAACGTATGGTGGGTTGCCAACCAACACATCGAAGCCTCCGTTGGCGCGGGTGAAGACCTCCGGGAATTCGATCTGCCAATGAAAGCACGGACGTTCAGAATGATTCTGCGAGGTGCTGAAGGGTTCTGAGGGGTTCGCGAGCCAGCGTTCGGCATCAGCCGCGACCATGACTCGGAGCGCCTGTCTCTCCTTGGGCTTGTCCCGATCGAAGAACGCCGACACGACGGCGTCGGCAACTCGGCGCACGTCGTCGATCGATTCGTTGGCCTCCTTCAGCAACCGCGCCTTCTCGGGCACGTCGTCAGACGTAGCCATCCCCTGGATCTGCTCTCGGAGGCGCTGCGCCGTCGCCACACGGGCGTCGATCACGCCGCGGAGCAATGGGAGTTGTCCCATGGTCTCCCAGTTCAAGCACGCGATCTGTTCGCGCGACAAACCGACAAGCGAATCGCCATGGCGGAGCGAGTGATCAAGGAACGTGAACGGATGCTCGCGCGCGAGGGTGGCGAGCCAGAGCGACAGCTTCGCCAGGTCCACCGCGAAGATGTTCTTGTCCACCCCATACAAACACCGCTCCGCCACCAGCCGCCGCGCGTAGGTCACCGGATCCTCATCGTCGGGCACGCTCGGCGTCACACGATGGGTCTCCCATGCGCGGACCAGGCGGTCGGCCAGTAGGCGGCAAGCCTCCACGAGGAACGCGCCGCTTCCCATCGCGGGGTCGCAGACCTTTAGGTCCAGAATCTGTTCCGGCGTTGCGTGGTCGCCCAGCCGCTCAAAGATGGGCCGGAACGTGGTGGCCACAATCGGCGCGGTAAGAGCGCGCGGGGTGTAGTGCGATCCCGAACGGCGGCGCTCTTCGGTGGGCTGCAGGTAGATATCGCCGGCCTTTAGCATATGTGGCGTATGCAGAGACACTCGCTTGCCCAGCGCCACCACCACATCGTCCACCGTCTTCGCCTTGGCCATGTCATCGCCGGTGAGCTTGGCCTCGGTCTGCTCCTTCAGCCATCCCGCTCGCGCCTTGGGCTCTTGGTCGAGCAACTCGCGGATATCAAAGACGATGTGCTTCGGGAGCACCGCAATAGAAGGCTCGGCCGCCTGACGTAGGGCAAAGCCCATCATGGCTTCGTAGACCGAACCGATCTGCTCGACATCGAGCGCTCGATACGACAGGCGCTCGCCGTCCAGAATCAGCAGATTTCGCAGAATGCGGAACACCGCGCCGTCGCTCACCTGCGGCGGATGAACAATTTCCGTCGTGCTTCGGTGATTGCCGGCAGGACGTCCTTCGAGAAACGGATACGAATCAGGGTCGAATAGCCGACCATGCCGCGCTGGAAAACGGAGGTCACCATGACCGCCGCCGTCGTGCACGAGACGGAAAAGCGCCAGCATCTGCCCCCACGCACCAAACCGCGCGTCCATCGTGTCGGGATGGTTCGCGTCATCGTCTTGCAGACGTTTGAAGAGGCCAAATAGCGAGTAATGGTTCTGATACACCTCGCTCTGCGGCATCAGGCCGCGGTCTTCGGCGTAGAGGATGAACACCAGACGCATCAGGGTGGAGAGCAGGCCACCGTACACGTCGTTCTTGTCTTCACGCAGCACTTCGGCCAGCAATCGGCCGCCGGTTTCTTCGTTGGCCCGCTGGAATCCGCGCAGCAATTCCCACAATGCCTCGAGAACTTGGCCTGAGAGCTTGGTCGAAACCTCGTTTTGAAACTTCCGGCTTTCCTTGAGAAGCGCCGGCAGTCGGCGTTCGTCGGGATGAACGCCATTGAAGTGATCCGCATGCAGCAACGCATCAAGGGCCGCCGCCATGGGCCGGCCCTGCGTGTGAAGCAGGTCCTTGAGCTTGAACGTCAGGTGACCGGATGATTCTCCGCGAGGTGCGTACACTAAACGCAGCGCACGACCGTTGAAGAGAAGACCGATCGGACTTTCTGTTTCACGGAGGAGGCGCTCAAGACGAGCATGCGGCGTGGCACGCCAGCCCTTGTGCTCCTCTGGCAGCGAATCGAACTCGCGCTCGACAACCGACACCAGCAGGCAGGTTTGGCTGCCCGTCTCTCTGACTGCGAACGACGGCGTCAAAACGTCTTCGTGTTCAGGCAGCGAGACGCAAACACTTGCTGCAGACTCGGCAAGCAACTCAGGCGGCCACTCAAGAATCTCGTGTGCGAATGTTGCGAAATCTGAAATCAGGCTATCGCCGTTTTCATCCTCAATCGCGAGAGCATTGATGCGTGTCTGGATTTCGAGTCCGCGCTGGCGATCGATGCCGACGCCTCGGCGTACCAGAACAAATGGCGAGACGACAAGACCAACCTGCTGGATCTGCCCCAGCCATTCCTTGTGCGCGAAGAGTTCAGGTGACTCTTTGGCCATTACCCGGTCACCGGCCACAAGTAGACGAGGCCAACCGCTTCGAATCGCGGTGCCTTGACGTCGTACCCGTCGCGAATGCGTTGAGGCTCGGACTCGAGTTCGTGCTCTAACTGCTCGAGCCGTTCTTGCCAGTGCCGCTTATCTGCATCGAGCTGTTTCTTCTCGAGCTCAATCAACAACGGCAATTGTTGCGCCTCGCGTTTCTTCTGTGTCGCGACGATGCGCTTGCGCTGGCTCTCCAGAATGTCGCGCATCTCCTTTGCTTCCTTCTGACCCCGAGCAGCGAGGTTCTTCTTGCCTTCCTTCTCTGCTCGACCGGACAGCTTCTCAAGCTGCGGCAACAGCTGCTCCACATCACGCGCGGCCGCGGCAACGAGGCGCTGCCGCACCTGAGGAGTGGTCGCTTTCGCCGATTCGCTGGCTAGCGCCTTCTCCAGTAAGTCGAGCGTCTTCTGATGCTCGACATCAATCTCAGGCTCCAGGGCACCCTTGCGGATATCCAGGTCAGTCCATTTTGCGGTGACCGCCAGGATCTCGTCGTGCAACCGCGACGCTCGCTCACCGTAAAGGGAGAGGCGGCCGAGCAAGATCACGCGCGCAACCGGATCGTCTGTAAAGGCTACGCAGACGCGTGACAGATCGTTGTGCACGAAGCCCTGTGATCGGAAGCGACCGAGGAGTCGCTGGACGAAGCGATGCTCAAGGTGCAGATGCACGGCCTTTGCATCTAAGGACCCCTGATCTTCAAACACGACCGGGCGAATCGGCTGTTCCCGGCGCCATTCCCAATCCGGCTGCCCTTTTCGCCTGGGTGCGCGCAACGTATCCAACGTGCGCATCCAAGATGGGTCGGTCGCAAACTTGGCTGCCATTGTGGGCAGAAGGTAGAGGCCATCGGCTGCCGAGGCCAAGGGTTGCAGCTGCAGCATCCCGAGCCCTGAGGAGATCGCCTGCCTCAGATCATCAACATTCAGCCGGAGCCAGTCCTTTGACTTCGCTAACAGCCCTTGAAGGCTCGCGATCTCGGTTCGCAGCTGCTGATCGCGAACCCGGACATCCTCGAGTTCCGATTGGGCGGTCTGCGTGTGGTCACCATCAAGCTGGTCGGTCTCGATGGTCCGTGCGAGAGCCGCGGACTCTTGGCGTGAGATGCCGCCGCTGAGGCGGACCTCTAGCTTTCGTTCCAAAACCGGGGCGAGGCTTCCGAGCTGCTGGCGAATGGTCTTGGACTTGGTGACCAGCGCCTTCAGCACCCGGTCTTCGGGACGCTGTGTATAGACAAAGTAATGGCACCGGACTTCTTCGGCGCGCTGGAGCTTGCGATCGATACGGCCGTTGCGCTGTTCGAGGCGGCTGGGATTCCAGGGGACGTCGAAGTGAAACAAGTCCGCGCAGTGGTTCTGAAGGTTGACACCTTCGCGAGCAGCATCCGTGGCAATCAGAACCCTGAGCGGGTTCTCTTTCGGATCGGCATTAAACGCACGCTTGATGTCTTCTCGCGTGTCGTCTGGCATGCCACCGTGGAAAGTGGCGATGCGCGGATCGGCTTCCTGCCCAGGTGTGAGCGCCGCTCGCAGCTGTTTCTCCAGATAGCGCTTGGTGTCCGCGTACTCCGTGAAGATGAGCACGCGCTTATGCGGATTCTCTTTACACCACTCGACCAGGTGGCTGACTCGAGCATCGGCCCTGCCACGAGCAGATTCGGCGGCCTCGGTCATTTGGGACAGGAGCGCGCGTTCTTTAGCGAGAGGATCGGATCCCACTCGCGCGATTGAACCAGCGAGGGAACTCGCGGTCGCGGCCGTCATCGCCGCAGATTCTTCCGCGGACACGTCTTCTTCCAAGTCGTCTGCTTCGTCGTCATCTGCGCCAGGTGACTCGAGCAGGATGCGCTGGATACTGGCCGGTCGAGCGGTCGCAGTGGTCACCCCTGCCTTCGCAGACGCGGCCTCGAACGCCTTGCGATGAACCTTAAGGGTCAACGCGAACGCTTCGGTTGAGGACAACAGCCGCTTCTGCAGATTACAGAGCACGAGCTGCGCTGCGGTCTGTGCGCTCTTCGGCGCATCCTGCAAGCGTTCCTTGCGAGATTCGCTGTAGTCATCGAGCAGTTGTGGCAGAAGCAATTCGGGATCGTCCGCCCTGAGACCGTCGATCGGCACTTCGAGGACCAGCCGCTTGGGAAGGCCACCTTGAATGAGACGCAGGTCTTCTTTCAGACGACGAACCATGACTGGCTCGAGTTGCTTGGCGGCTTCAACCGGCACGCCACGACAGAAGCGCTGCGGATCGAGAATCTCGAGCAAGGACGAGAAGCTGTTCGAATGTCCGTTGTGGGGCGTCGCTGACAGGAACAGGCGGTGCTCAAACAACGGTGCCAATTCACGAATCGACCTGGTGAACTGCGAGTCGATCGCATACCGCGCGCCACTGGCCGGAGCCGCGTTGTGTGCTTCGTCCAGAATCAGCAGACTTTGGGGCGACGGATGCGCCTTTCCCAACCAGTCCCGGAGCGGTGACGCATAGTCTTCATCTCTCAGGAGGTGATGCGAGATGATGAAACGAGAGTGCGTGGTCCATGGGTTGATTGAGAACCCGCGCTCCTGACGCATCCGACGCACGTAATCCCTGTCGAAGACGACGAAGGTCAGACCAAACCGCTGATCGAGTTCGTCCTTCCACTGCAGGACCACCGATGGCGGCGCGGCCACGACGATGCGCCGAATGCGTTGGCGCATGAGAAGCTCGCGAACAATCAAGCCGGCTTCGATTGTCTTGCCGAGTCCAACGTCATCGGCGATGAACAAATTGACCCGCGGAAGGAGCAATGCCTTCCGGAGTGGCTCCAACTGATAGGCGTCAATCTTGATGCCAGCTCGATACGGAGCTTGGAAAAGAGTGGGGTCGGTTGCCGTGACGGTGTTCCAGCGAAGCGTGTGGTAATAAGCCGCAAAGTCTCGCGGATTGTCGAATTGGCCACTGCTGAGCTTCGCCCAGTTCTCGCCACTCATCCGCTCCGCATCGAGCTCTTTCTCCCAGAGAACTGATAGTTCTTCGCCTTCGGCGTCGTCTTCTAGGCATGAGAGATGAACCAGAGTCTGATCTTCTGGTTTCGGAGCCGGATCTACACCCTCGACGAGGTAACGACGAGAGCGGACCCGCACGATCTCTCCCGGTTTGGGAGGAATGTCCGCAGCAACTGACATTGGGGAGCTAACAATAGATTAGACGGACAGAAACGGGCAATCTCTCATGCTCATTTACTGTGGACGGAGATCCAGCCTTCATCATCGAAGGACTTTGGACTCAAAGCGACGCGACCCTCAGATACCGCAATCGCCGCAAAAGCACAAATAACCGCATCAAGGGCGTCGGCGCTGGCGACCATTTGCTGCCGATAATTCTCCAAAGAGACACGCTCGGCTAATCTTGCGACGATGCGCCTTCGCGCGCCCTCAGCCGCAGGCTCCGATCCGTTGTAGCCCACGAATGGTAAGCCCCAGTGATGCAGTTGCGCGGCAGGAAACGCTTCCACGAGAATTCCATCGCAAGCCTCAGTCCACGGCCAAAGTGCGCGATTGGCAATACTTAGCAGCGTTAAACACGCAGCTGTCATGGGAGCGCCGCCGCGCGGCTTCACCCAAAGCGTCGAGCGAACATTCACTCCAAGGGTCTGCCATGCCGCTTCGGTCTTTCGCAATGGCTTGGGCGGTGCAAGCGGGGGCTTAGAACCAGCTATCGCCTCGACGAACTCTTCGCCGAACGGGAACGGCCTCCGTGAGCGGGGAATCCGATTAACAGATTCAAGCAACGTCTTATGTCCTCGACTCACAAACTCAAGCGGCACCGAAAAGGGCGCATCTATGGCGGCGGCTGCATAGGCGCCGCTTTTTAGTAGATTGGCCAAGCGGTTAAATGGTTCGTGGTCTCCTTCAAGCTGTTGAACGCGCTTTAATGAATGGAGGACCAACCCAGCGGCTGTTTCAGACACTTCGGCGATCCACACATTGCTGGTATTGCACCCGCGGGTCCAGCGAGAGGCATCACCGCTGAAATCTATTCCAAGCCAAAGGCGGTTCGCATCCATCTTCGAAATTGCGTTCAAAACGTCGCGATTGGATTCAACGGAAATCCCGTCCCACCCAACACTGGCACCGGCGCCGCCGTCAGCAGGAACTCCCACCGCTTGAGGCGCGAGGCGACTTGCGCCACGGCTTCCAGGTCCATCACGTCGATCAGCGGCAGCCCCATCGCCACGATCGCGAGCTGGTGAATCGGGCGCGCATTGCCGTCCACGCCGGACGGCTGCACATCGTTGACCGCGTCATTGCCCAGCAGCGCCACGTCCCGCTGCTTCAGCCACGGCATCACCGAGGCGTGCCAGCCGGCCGCGCTCCGCGCCACGTTCCACGGACCCTTCTCCGCGCGCTGCGCCCAGCGGCCCGTGCGCAGGAACACCGCGTCGCCGGCGCGAATCGTCACGTGCGCAAACTTCTCCCACGCGTCGAGATCGGCGGCGGTCACCGCCGTGCCCTCGGGGAGATACGGGACACCCCTGAGCAACGGCAAGTCAACCAGGATGCCGCGCGTCATGATGCCGTCCTTCTGGTTCTCGACGCCGTTTTGCGGACAGCCGACGCCCTCGGCGATCTTCGATCGATCGAAGCCGTTGTAGATCTTGTTCTCGTAGGAGTAGTGACAGAGCGAGTCGATGTGCGTGATCACGGAGCCGTGATACCAGATGGTGTAGAGATCCATCGCGTGGCCGGCAGCATCGAGCGTCATCTTCTGCCCGATCGGCTGCGGACTGTCGGGCGCCGGGACCTTGTCGATGGTGTGCGCCAGGGAAACCGCCGTCCCCTCGCGCGCCAGCGCCAGCGCCGCCTTCCGCACGGCCGGCGTGATCAGATTCAGGGTGCCCTTCTGATCATCCTTGCCCCATCTCCCCCAATTAGAAAGGGTTCCCATCCACGTCTTGATGTCGCCATCTGTAACCCTCGGCACGGCAGACGCGGGTTGTGGTTGAGCCTGCATCACAGAGACGACACCGACCGCGACGAGGGCGATAAGGAAGGTCCGCATGGCGCACATCATAAACCCCGGATGGACGCCGGTGCGTACAGGTGCGTACGGGTGCCTGGGGTGCCTAAGGGGAGGTGCCGGTGCGAACAGTGCTTCGAGACGCGGCGCGCGCCGAGGCTGGGCGAGCAGACGCAGCGCCTTGCAGTGTCGCAAATTCTTCCGAGTGGATGCGAACGCCCGGCATCAAAAACTGCTGCGTCCGGGGCTCCACGACCCAAGAACCATCGCGAAACCGAGTGTCAGCGTCCGGCATGGCGCTCGCACCTCGGGCCGCATGCCAGAGATATCGCGCTTCTATGGGATCGTCATCCGCATGTACAACGAAAGAAGCATCAGACATCATCGGCCCCACTTTCACGCCGATTACCAGGAATGGTCGGCCACCTTCGATATCGACAGCCTTTCGCTTCTTGCGGGTCGGCTTCCGGCGCCGCAGCGGCGCCTGGTCGAAGCCTGGGCCACCATCCATCACACCGAGCTCGTCGAGAATTGGCGCCTCTTGAATTCGGGTCAGCCTTCGTTCAAGATCGAGCCGTTGGTGTGATTTCGAACCATGGAACATCGCCCATTGCACCGCGTCACCGCGTTCGCCATTGTCGGACCGTACGAGCTCGAGGTCACGTTCGACGATGGCCTGATGCAGCGCATCAACTTCGAACGAGTTCTTGAGGGGCAGCTATACGGACCCCTGAAGGATTTGGACCTCTTCAACGCCGTTAAGATCACTGACGATGGCGTCACCCTGGAGTGGCCGAACGGCGCGGACTTCGATCCTTCTGAACTGCACGACTGGCCTGAAGTTGAAGCCGACTTCATTGCCGCGGCCCGGGAATGGGCCGCACGCGAGGCACATCGCAGTTAAGGTGCGTACGGGTAGGCACGGTGCGTACGGGTAGGCACGGTGCGTACGGGTAGGCACGGTGCGTACGGGATAGGCACGGTGCGTACGGGATAGGCACGGTGCGTACGGGTGCGTACGGTGCGTACAGGTGCCTAGGGGGAGGTGCCGGTGCGAACAGTGCTTCGAGGCGCGGCGCGACGAGTATCTCTCGACGTTTTCGTTGAACGAGCCGACGCGCGTTTTTGACCGGAAAATGGAGCGGAGGCGAACGATCTCTTGACGGGCCGAGCGACATTTTCCCGGCGAGCTGAGCCGAAAATGGCGAGAGATGCTCGTCGCGATCCCCGCGCCGAGGAAGCGCGAAGCGTTGTCGTCATCCGCGGAGGCCAGGCCGGCGACCCGCTGAGCCCTCTGAGCCGAAAACGGCGAGAGATACTCGTTGCGATCCCCGCGCCGAGGGAGGCGACCGAGATGCGCTACGTCGCGTTGCGATCCCCAAGCCGAGCGTACGCAATATTTGCAAGCTTCCCAACTCGCTCACGACGATGGTAACGTCGTCGACGGCAAGAAGATGGCGGAGACGATCGACAACGTATCAGAGCGATTGACGAAGCTCGAGGTGACCGTCGCTCAAGGCTTCCATGACGCTGAGATGCGCGACCTGGCGCTGAGCAGCAAGGTTGACGTGACCGTGGAGTCGCTGCGCGATGAAATCCGCAGCGTCGCGAATGCCGTCGCCTCACTAGGCGACGAAATGCGTCGGACCGTCGACACCGTCCGGAAGGAGCATGCTGCGGATCGCAACGTCCTGACCGTCACGCTCCAACAGCACGCCCGCCGACTTAACGACCTCGAAACACCCTAACGATTGCTCCCGCCGCGCTGCATCCGGCCCTTGATGCCCTTCTGCCCCATCTGCTGCACCTTCGGCTCGTTCATGCGGCGATCGATCTTGGCCTGCGGTGGCGGCTTGCGATGCTTCTTGCCCGGCGCATCCACCACACCGCCACTGCGCGCCTTCGCGCCGGCCTTCGCCTTGCCCTTCGTCGCCGCAGGCTGTGACGGCTTCTTCGAAGCCTTCGGCTTCACCGCCGCCACCGCCTTCGCTGCGGACTTTTTCACGGCGGCGCCGGATTTATTGACCTGCCCGATCACCTTGTCCGCCCTCGCCTGCGCCCGACCCAAGACCGTCCCCAGCTGCCGAGCCAGCACGATCACCTTGGGCTCCACGCCCTCTTTCGTCGTCTTTGCCATCGTCACACGTCTCCCACCGCGAATCTCATGCAGCTATCGTGCCTTCCAACCCCGGAGGCGCGTCCCTACAGTAGAATGTGCGGATGCTTTTGACGCCCAATGACGTAGGCATCCTTGTCGATCACCCGGTGTGGCAGCGCGGCAAGGTCATCGAGATCATCTCGCCCTACGCGATCATCCACTTCCCCTCCCTCGCCGGCACGCCGCAAGGCCCGCAGCGAAAACTCCGCGAAGACGCGGCGCAGATCACCAAGTCCAGCGTCCAGAGCGATCCGGAGCTCGACGGCATCGAGACCGGTCCGGCGAAGCCGAAGAAAGTCACCAAGCGCAAGGTCAAGGACCTGCAGAACGATCTCGACGCGACCGTGCAGTGGTTCGAACAGACCTACCCTGGGAAGTTCGAGGACGAAAAGTTCGTCGACAACGACCTGCGCAACAAGCGTGCGGCCGTGGAAGTATTCCACGCCAACTTCGGCGAAGGCCGCGGCGCGGCGCTGGTCGATCAAGGCAAGCACGCCGAGATCGCATCGACGCTCGATGGCATTTCGCGCGCCACTAACATCCTGTCGCCGTTTGAAGTGAAGGCGGTGCACAAGGCGTTCGTGAAGGCCGACGAGGCCTCGACGAAGGTGCTCGGCTTCACGCTCGCGTTCATCGCCAACCCCGGACAGCAATCCTTCAAGCAGATGGCGGAAGCCGTCAGCCAGCTGCCCGCCGACGGCGGCAAGGTGCACACCTGGCCGATCGTCACGCTGCTCCCGTTCCTCGCCGACCCGTCGCGCTTCCTGCCGCTCAAGCCGACCAATACCGAAGTGATCGCCGCGCGCATCGGCACGAACCTGAAGTACGACACGACGCCGAACTGGGAAACCTACGACGCGTTTCTGCGCATGTCGACCGCGCTGCTCGATCGCCTGAAGCCGCTCGGCGCGAAGGACATGATCGACGTTCAAGCCTTTATGTGGGTGACGCGCGACCTCGCTTAACGGTCGCGCTCTAAGGTGCGTACGGGTGCGTACGGTGCGTACAGGTGCCTACGGGAAAGGCACGAAGGCACTGGCACCGACCCCTTAGGCACCCAGGCACAGTACGCACACGTACGCACCTTTGATACGCACACGTACGCACCTTTGATACGCACACGTACGCACCTTATGAGAAGCCCTCTGATCGTCGCGGCGTTGTGTATTGTGGTCGGCGCGGTCACGCTGTCCGGGCAGCGCGGCGAACCGCCCATGGTGCGCCGGGCGGAACGGGCGCGAAGGGCGCCGGGTAGCTCGGTCACCGAAACCATCACTCCAGGCATCTTCGAACAAGGCAACGGCCGGCAGGACACCGGTCCGCGGAGTCCGCCGAACGAACGGCGACTGGAACGCGCCGGTTCGTTTGATGGCGATTTGCGTGCACTGCCGGAACGTCCGGTGCGCAAGCGCGAACGGCCGGAACGTGAAGGTCCCGAGCCGGCGCCGATTCAACTGCGCGATCCGAATCGTCCCGACGCGCCGGCGACGACGGAGCCCGCGCCAGTGCAATCACTGAGCGCACCCGCGCCCGGTCCGAGCGCGAGCTTCGAAGGCCTCGACTTCGCCACGTGGGGCGCCGGTCATCCGCCGGACACCAACGGCGATGTCGGATCGTCGTATTACATCCAGACCGTCAACACCTCGATCGGCGTCTACGACAAGAACAACGGCACGCGCGTCGCCGCGTTCACCTTCGACACGTTCATGAGCCAGGGCCACTTCGGCAACCTGTGCGACACCGACAACTTCGGCGATCCGGTCGTGCTGTACGACACGTTCGAGGATCGCTGGGTGATCACCGACTTCGCGTTCACGCTCGACGGCTCGGGCAACGTTATCAATCCTCCCGGCGCGTTCGAATGCTTCGCGGTTTCGAAGTCGAGCGATCCGATCGCGGGCGGATGGAACTTCTATTCGATCAACACCGCCGGCGGCCTCGGCGATTATCCGAAACTCGGCATCTGGCCCGACGGCCTCTACATGTCGGTGAACATGTTCGACTACGCGGCGAGCGGATCGTTCCAGAACGTCCGCCTCTACGCGCTGAACAAGTCGCAGATGTATGCGGGCGCTGCGTCCGTGCAAGTCGTGACGTTCGATCTGCCGGCCAGCGAATTCACGCTGCTGCCGTCGAACGCGCGGCTGCAAACCGGCACCCCGCCCACCGGCGCGCCTAACTATTTCGCCTCCATCTGGAGCTACCTGAACGTCGTCTCGATCTGGAAATTCCACGTCGACTGGAACAGCATCGGCTCCTCGTCGCTGACCGGTCCGTTCAATTCGATCACGCCAACGAACTGGAGCCAGCTCACGAGCGGCACGGTGCCATCACCCGGCAACCGGCTCGACACGTTGTATCCACGGCTGATGGTGCAGAACCAGTACAGCAATCTGAGCGGCGTTGAGTCGCTGTGGAACGCACACACCGTCGGCGCATCGGGCACGTCATCGGCGCAATCCGGCGTGCGGTATTACGAGTTGCACGTCACCGGAGATACGGTCGCCGCCAACACCACGCAGTCCTTCACCTACAGCCCGGATACGACCAATCGATTCATGCCGAGCGTCGGCGTGGATCGCGCGGGCAACATGGCGATCGGCTACAGCGCCACGAGCGCGACGGTGATGCCGGCGTTGCGCTATGCCGGACGACTGGCCGCGGATGCGGCGAACACCATCACGCAGACCGAGGCAACGCTGCTCGCCGGGGCCGGCACGCAGACCGGACTCTGCGGCGGCGCAAGCTGCGAGCGCTGGGGCGATTACAGCGCGATGACGCTCGACGTCGACGGCTGCAAGTTCTGGTACTCGAACGAGTATTACCAGACGAGCGGACTGAATAACCGCACGCGCATCGGCGCGTTTTCTTTCGGCGCATGCACGCCGGTCTCCGTCGGCACGCTGCAGGGCACGGTGAAGACGGCATCGGCGCAACCGATCGCGGGCGCGACCGTCACGCTCGGCAGCCGTACGACGACCACGGATGCGCTCGGCCAATATTCGTTCGCGGATCTCGCCGCCGGCACGTATCCCATCTCCACCGCGAGCTTCACCGGTTTCACGTCAGGAACGTTCACATCAATCGTGATCGCGAGCGGCAGCACGACGACCCGCGACTTCGTATTGAGTGCGGCGGCGCAGAGCGGCTGCTTCACCGACACGACGCAGGCTGATTTCCAGTCGGGCGCGTCCACCAACTGCGACGTCGCGGGCACGCCAGGCAGCGTGACGCTGAGCAGGCCGATCAATCCCGATCAGCAAAACCTTTCCGTCACGAGCAGCGGCTTCTCCTTCAGTACCACCTCGTGGGCCGGCCAGACGTTCACGCCTGCGGTCACGGGATTGCTGAGCAAGATCGATCTCGATTTGTTCTGCAGCGGCTGCACGGGGACGACGCCGAATCTCACCGTGTCGATTCGCGCCACTTCGGGATCACCGCTGGTGCCGACGGGGCCCGACCTTGCGGTCGCGACGATTGCCGGCTTCTCGAGCGGCGCCGGTGGCTTCTTCACCGCCACATTCGCAAGTCCTGCAACGCTGACTGCGGGAACGCGGTACGCCGTGACCATCCGACCGGTCGCGGCGCCTTCCGCGGGTTCGTATGCGTATGTCTGCAGTTGCGGCAACGGTCCGGCAAACACCAACCCGTATCTCAACGGTCAACGTGTGACGTCGACGAATAGCGGCGGCACATGGGTCGCTGACACTTCGAGTGGTGGGCGCGATCTCGGCTTCATCGCTTACATGCAATCCGGCTTCGCGGGACCGGGCACGTTCATCTCAGCCACCAAGGATGCCAATCCAGTGCCGGGCGCGTTCGCGACCTGGGGGAACCTGTCGTGGACCGCAACGGTGCCTGCCGGCACGACGCTGCAGTTCCAGGCGGCCGCCAGCAACAGTATCGCTGGACCGTTCGCATTCGTGGGCTCCGACGGGACCGCGTCCACGTTCTTCACCAGCGGTGCGTCGCTTGCGCAGTTCAACGGCCGCCGCTACCTGAAATATCGCGCGGTGTTGACGACCACAAATGCCGGCGCGACGCCGTCGATCCAGGACGTGACGATTTGCTTCAACGACATCGCTTCGCCGACGGTATCGATCGCGCCGGCGTCGGTGACGTTTGCCGGCAAGCGGCGCGTCGGGACCACGAGCCCGCCGGCAACGCCGATCGTCATCACCAACAACGGTCCCGGTGCGCTCGTCTTCACGGCGTTCAATGGCAGCGCACCGACCGCATCGTTCACGACCGGCGCGGATTTCCCGACGACGACGAATTGCCCGCTGGGTGTGGGTGGACTCGCTTCTGGCGCGTCATGCCAGTTCACGGCGAGTTTCGCGCCGACCGTCGCCGGGACCCGCAACGCCACGTTGACGATCGCCACCAATGCGTCGAACTCACCGCACACCGCATCGCTCAGCGGCCTTGCCTACGCAATAGACGATGGGACGGTGGCATCGACGGTGGTGATGGGCGCTTCGCGGCTGCAGCAACTGCAGAATGCTGACGGCGGCTGGTATTTCCGCGCGACAGACACGGATTGCGGCGCCGGCGCGGGCGTATCGTGTCCGAATCTGATCGGCGATACGGCGCTCAGCCTGTTGACCGCCTACGATCGCAACCAGGATCCGGCGGTCCTTGCCGATGCCGTCCAGTCGGGACAGCTGCTGACCACGCTGCACTCGGCTAATCCATCGCGGCGTCCATTCACGCAGGACCTCGAGTTCCTCGTGGCGCTCACCACCGCCACCGGCGATCCGCAATACGCGTCGCTCGCCACCACCTGGTTCTCGACGATTACCGCGCAATACCCCGTCGCCGCCGACAAGGCGGACGCGATGTTCGCGTCGCGCAGCGCGCAGAACCTGCGCACGCTGGCAGTGTGGGACCTCGCATCGATCATCCGCATGGCCAAGGCCGCGGGCAACGTGGCGTATGCGAGCGGCATCGCGAATCGCGTCATCGCGCGCGAAGCCGATTGGAAGGACGTGACCGTCGCGCACCGGTGGGATCAATGCGCCGACACCGCGGGTTGCGGGCCGGTTGGCAACAAGCTGGCGTTCGATCACACGCTGCTCGGCATGGGTTCGATGCTGTGGGCGATGCACGACCTGCCCGGCTTCGACACCAAGATCGGCGAATATCGATCGTGGCTGCTGTCACAGCAGGACGCGACCGGCACGTGGGACGTCGGCGATCTGCAGATCACGTCGTTTGACGTGGTCGGCCTCGCGGCCGTCGGCGGGACCGGGACAAACACCGCACTGCAGAATGCGGTCGGGTTCTACATCGAGAATCAGCTCGCGAACTCCGGCTGGCCGTTCAGCATTGTCAACGGCGTGTCGAGCCGCGAGTATTCGAGCGTCGATGCGCAAATCATCCGCGCCGTGGCGACGCTGTTTGGCACGCCTTCCGGTCAGGCGATCGCGGTCGTGCCGGCGCAGCTCGCTACCGTCACCTTCGATCGCGTGGATGCGTCCGGATCGACGACGGTCGTGGCGTTGCCGTCGGATGCGCCATTGCCGTTCGGCTACCAGATTGCCAATGGGCTGACCTACGAAGTGACGACCTCGGCGACCGTGACCGGCCCGTCAACGGTGTGCTTCTCACCGGCGTTACTCGCCGGCCTCTCCGACGTGCGCATCCTTCACAAGGAGAGCGGTGTCTTCGTCGATCGCACGACCGTTCGTAGAGGCGGGTCTTCAGACCCGCCTGACCCGTCTGCGGCATGCGCCCAGGCCGATTCACTCAGCACTTACGCGATCGCGACGATCGATCCGAATGCCGTCGACAGCGAAGCGCCGCAGTTGTCGGTGACGCTGTCGCCGTCGGTCTTGAGTCCCGCCAACAACAAGATGCTGACGGTCACGGCGACGATCACCGTGACGGACAGCGCGGACCCGAATCCGGCGATCACGCTGGTGTCGATCACCATCGGCGGCGGCGATAACGGGAAGAAGGACGATATCGAGGACGCCGCCATCGGCAGCGACGATCGGTCGTTCAGGTTGCGGGCGGAGAAGGTGAAAGGCGGGCGGGTCTACACGATCGTGTATCGCGCGACGGACCGCTCGGGCAACTTCAGGGAAGTCACCCGAGAGGTGGTCGTTCAGTAGTTATTCGACCAGCGCGGCAATGTAGGCTTGCACGTCGATCATGTCGACGCCGCTGCGCGGCTGGATGAACTCGAGCAGGCCGCGTCCGAACGCCAGCGTGCGATCGTAGGTCGCCCAGTTCGGCGCCGACTTGAAGCGCAGGTCGAAGCCGAGGCCGGCCGACGCGTTCTTCATCGACGCGGGCTTGAGGAACACGAACTTCTCGGGCTGCGCAATGTAGAGCAGCGAGCTGACGATCGGCCACGACAGCGCCGACTTCTGTCCCACCGGCGAGAGGCCGGCGAATCCAGCGACATACGCATCAAACAGCGGACCGGTCGGGCGCTCGGCGTCCAGCAGATCGGCCAGCGCGATCAAGAAGGCCGGCATGCGCTCGGTGCGCATGAACGCATCGCGCAAGCGCGGCAGCTCGGTCTTGACGTGCAGCAACGGCTTGTCGGGCAGGTCCATCACCTTCAGCATGTGCTGCGCGGCGATGTGGGGCTTGTTCTCTGCCAGCTGGCGCAGCTTGCCGCCGCCGAGCAGTTCATTCCACAGCTGGTGCTGCTTGAGCCGCGGATCGCGATGCGACGAGCGGTACCACGCATCGGGGAATCCGCCGTTGTACTTGTGCAGGAACTTCTCCATGCCCTGCTCGCGGGTCCACAGCGCGGCCTTTGCGGTCTTGCGCGGCTTCACCACCGCGTTCAGCGGGTGGCAGGTCGAATCGCATTCCACTTTCCATGAATCCAGCTCAGCATCACCCTTCACATCCGAGCGCTCGAGCAGACCTGGACGCCATTCCATGCGCTTGAAGCGTTCTTCTTCCGGGAGATTGCTGAAACCGACGAGCACGTGTTGCAGGCTCTGGCCGAAGACCTTGCCAACGCCCCATGCGGGCCGCTGCGAGTGAGTAACGTAGTTGCCGACACGAATAGCGCTCATGGATGAATCCTTGCTTGCTTGACTGTTGTGGATGCACTGATTGTGTCACGGATCGACGTGCAGTGCCGTGAATAGTGGAGCGCGAATTGCTTGCGTCAGCGCCTGTCTCGCCGAATCCCGGGGGCGAAGGCGGGATTAACTACTTCCGAGTCCGTCCAACCCGCGCCGCTTTGGCGCGTCGCGTCGAGCTTTCGTTCTTCGCCTGTCGAGCCAGGTTCTGCCACGCCATCGTCATTGCCTCACCCACGGCATCGTCGGTGGCGTGCGCGAAGGTGACCATCGTGCTGCCGCCGCGTCCCCACGCGCCGGCGGCGGGATGAAACATCGCCGGATGCTCGCGCATGAATCGATCCTGCTGCTCGGGTGTGAGCTTGACCATGCCCTGCACGTGGTCGGCGTGGATCGTCGCAAAGATCTTCCCGTTGACGCGGAAGTCGGGATGATTCATGTGCGACGCTTCGACCGCGCCCTCCATGCCGAGGGCGATGCGGCGGAAATCCTTCGCAGTCACTTCTTCTTGCGTGCGATGACGACGAGCTCGCTGCCGCCAATCGCCGTCTTCCCCACCGTCATGCCGAGCGCCTGGTAGCCATCAGCGCCGAGCTGATTCGCTTCCTTCTGCAGCGTCGATGTCTTCGAGGTGGCGATCAGCTTGTAGACAAAGGGAGAGGTCGAGGTCGCGCCACGCTCGACGATCGACACCACTTCCTGTCCGCCGAACATGCTCTCGAACACGGTCTGGCCGACGTAGTCGTAGCCGTCCGCGGCGGCGTCGTTCATTTCCTTCTGCATCGTGCTGGTGCGGCTGGTCGCGAGCAGGTGATAGCGATATTCGCCTTTCACATCGCCGCCCTTCTGCATCAACACGACGACTTCCTTGCCGCCGATGGCGGTCTGGCCGCCCATCACCGAGACGAACTTGTAGCCCGCGGCGCCCGCGTCATTCATCTCCTTCTCCATCGTCGAGGTCTTCGAGGTGGCGAGGACGCGATAGTCGATCTGCGCGAATGCGGGGACGGCGGAAAGAACAGCGAAAAGGACGAGTGATGCTCTGAACACGGGAACCTCCACTAGCTGGCTCAACCATTGTGCCCTATTCGCGCATTGAGGCGGTTTCAATCTGGATCCATAATGGAACCATGGCGAAAACAGTCACCTTATCAGTCAAGGGTGTGCCTGCGGACCTGGCGAAACGGCTCAAGGAGCGCGCGGCGCGCAATCATCGTTCGTTACAAGGCGAGCTGATGGCGATTCTCGAGCACGTTGATCGGCCGCTCGATTTTGATGATCTTGCCAGACTCGCCAAGGCTCTTGGATTGAAGGGCGAATCGGGGGAATCGGCACGCATGATCCGAGAAGATCGTGATGATCCTCAGCGCTGACTTCCTTTCGGCTCAGGACTCCTTGCGCCAGCGAGACTCGAAGCGGTTCCTGGCGTGCTTGTTGATGAAGGTTGAGAGACCGTGGCCGGAGGCGGCCAGTGCCTTCATGCGCTCGACGCGCAGTTGGCCGGTATTGGCGTACGAAAAGCGGTAAACCCAGCCCGAGGTGAACTCGACTTCGATCGAGTCCGGACCCAGTTCATACGCGAGGACACCGTGACGGCGGGCGTGTTCGCCGTAGGCCTGCATTCATAGGAATAGACGGACGGAACCGCGACATTTCTCACGTCCAGCCTTTTGGGCCATGCCGGTAGCTGCCGACGAGCTTCGCGACGAAGCCGCCGGCGACGTCGTCCCACGCACAACGCGACAGCACGATCTCGGGGCGCTGCATCTTCAGCACGTTGAAGGATGGCTGCTCGCCGCGGCCGCGGCTCGAGACCGTGCCGGCCTGGACGATCAACGCCGAATGATCGGCGGCCTGGTAGCGATCGACCGTGTGCGACACGTGGCTGATGTGGATGTGTCCCGACAGGAACAGGTCCGCACTGACGATCGCCAGCCGCTCCATCGCCATGGCGCTGCGGCCGAGCAGGCGCTTCTCGTTGATGCCCGGAGGCAGATCAAACGGATGATGCGTGACGATCACGCGCAGCATGGACGAGGGAACGGCGGAGAGCCGCTGGACGATGCGAGCGACCTGGGCTTCGTTGATGCGACCTTCGCCAAACGGAAACACCCATGAGCGCGCGGTGTTGACGCCGAGCACGATCATCTCCTCATCCTGATACTCGGGCTCGAGGTCGCTGGAAATGTATCGACGGTAATACTGCAGCGGCGCCGCGAATCGCGAGAGCACGTCGAAGAGCGGGATGTCGTGGTTGCCGGGGACGACCAGCGTCTTCGCGGTCAACGAATCGACGAAGGCCCGCGCGGCTTTGAACTGCGCGCGGCGGGCGCGCTGGGTGAAGTCGCCGGAGATCGCGATCAGGTCCGGCTTCGCGTCGTCGATCGCGCGGCGCAGCGGCTCGATCATCATCGGATCGATCCGGCCGAAATGCAGGTCCGACAAATGCACGAGCGTCCTCATGGCAGCATCACCTTGAGCGCGCCGGATTTGATCGCGAACTTCAACGGCGATTCGAGCTCGCGCACCTCGCCGTCGATCCCGGTCAGCACGCGGCGATGGCGAAGGGCGATGATGATCTGCTTCGCGCAGAACGTCTCGAACTGCTCGTACCGATCGAGCGTGCCGACGAGCGCGCGCATCGGCAGCGAGAGCACGCCGAGCCGGCCGGTCCTCGGCGCGACATACAGCGACAGCCGATGATCCGAAATCTTTTCGCGCTTGCCCAGCGCAAAGCCGGAGAGGACGTAGCTGCCATTGCCGATCAGGATCAGCGGACTCTGCCGGACCAGGCGCTGATCATCGGCGGTGATCGACGCCGTCACGTTTCGCAGGTTCCACCACGTCTGCGCCACGGCGATCACGCCGGCGACGCGCTTCGATCGGCCGCCTTCCTCGATCGCATCGCGCTTGCGCACCATCCGCGGGTAGTTGCCGATGCTGACGTTGTTGAGGAAGAACTGACCGTTGACCGTGCCGAAGTCAACGTCGCGGGGCCGGCCATCGCGAAGCAGCGCGATCGCCTGATCGAGTTCGAGGGGGATGCCCGCATCACGCGCAAAGTGATTCAGGGTACCGGACGGAATCACGCCGAGGATCTTGCCGGCGCGAGCCACGCCCGCGGCCACCGACGACACCGTGCCGTCGCCGCCCGCCGCGGCGACAACGTCGTATCTCGAGGCAACATCATCGATCCACCGATCGAATCCAGCCTCCGGAGTATCGAGGATGTCGGCAACGACGCCGTGATCGTGTAGCGCGTGGGTCAGCGCCTCACGATCGGCCGCTGAGCCCGATTGGGGATTGCGCACGATGGCGATGGCTGCGCTGGCGCGAGGCGAACCTGGGGGCATCTCTTCCTTGCCGTAGCAAGAACGATGCCCCTGGTACGCAGAAACTGCTGCAAATCGGGATGTAAAGGGGTCAGACCCTTTTACATTTATCCCATTTGCATTTAGCGCACGAGCGACTGGTAGACAAGCGGCAGGAATGACGCGGCTACAGTTGGGCCGGGATACTTCTGCACCATCATGATCGACACCAGCTTCTCCTTCGGATCGACCCAGAAGATCGTGCCGTAGATGCCGGTCCATCCATACATGCCCTGCGACCCCAATGTCTGCGTGGCGCCGAGATCGGTCACCACCTGGAAGCCCAGCCCCCAATCCTTGCCGGGACCGGCGATCGGCAGCGGGTGTGGCAGGTCGGCGGTGTGATTGGCCGTCATCAGCTCGATCGATTTCGGACTCAGCAACCGCGCGCCGTCGAGCGCGCCGCCGTTCAGCAGCATGTTGGCGAAGCGCGCGTAATCACTCGCGGTGGACGCGAGACCCGCGCCGCCGGAGAAATACGTCTTCCCCGTCTTGTAGGACGCAAACGGCGACATGTTGGCGTTGCCGAACACCTCGGGATCGTTCATCGCGCGAATACCGCCCTTGCCGTCCGGCGAATACACGGTCACAAACCGCGACCACTTCGATTCGGGCACGACGAAACCGGTGTCGACCATCTTCAGCGGCGTGAAGATGCGCTCGCGCAGGAACACGTCGAACGGCTTGCCGGACACGACTTCGACGACGCGGCCGAGCACGTCGGTCGAAAGGCTGTAATTGAATGCGGCGCCCGGCTGGGTCATCAGCGGCTCCGCCGCCAGTTTGTTGATGCCTTCTTCCAGCGTCATGGCGGTGGTGGTCAATCCATCGGTGACGCCATTCTTGCGATAGCCGCTGCCGACGGGACCGCCGTTGAGGAATCCATAGCTGATGCCGCTGCGATGCGTCAGCAGGTCGCGAATCGTAATCGCGCGTCGCGCGGCAACCGGGGTCGCGGCCGCATCCGCACCCTCGAGCACACGCGGGCTCTTGAAAGCGGGGATGAACTTCGACACCGGATCGGTCAGGAGGAGCTTGCCTTCCTCATACAGCATCATGATCGCGACGCTCGTGATCGGCTTCGACATCGATGCGATGCGGAAGATCGAATCCGTCTTCATCGCCACGTTCTTCTCGATGTCCTGGAAGCCGCTGGCGTGCAGGTCCACGACCTTGCCGTCGCGAGCCACCAGCGTGACGATGCCGGCGACCTCGTGGCGATCGATGAACCCCTGCATGCCTTGGTGCAGGCGGTCGAGTCGCTCGGACGACACGCCGACGGACGCGGGTGCGACGCGTATCGCGGGGGCTTGCGCGGATAACGCGCCGGTCGTAATGGCTACGAGAGCGAACGCGCGAAGCACTGATCTGATCGCAAGCATCGGGTATCTCCTCAGGATTGGGCGCATCATAATAGTCCTGACATGCCATCACCAGCACCCGTTGATTCCGTCCTCCACGCCATCGGCCACACGCCCCTGATGCGGCTGCATCGCGTCGTCTCGCCGAACTCCGCCGACGTCGTCGTCAAGCTCGAATACTTCAACCCCACCGGCTCCTACAAGGACCGGATGGCGCTGGCCATGATCGAAGGCGCCGAGAGACGCGGCACCCTCCGCAAGGGCATGCGCGTCGTCGAATACACCGGCGGCAGCACGGGCTCATCGCTGTCGATGGTCTGCGCGATCAAGGGTTACGAGTTTCATCCGCTCTCATCGGACGCGTTCGCGCAGGAGAAGCTCGACACGATGCGCGCGTTTGGCGCCGATCTCGAGATCGTCCAGAGCGACGGCGGCAAGGTGACGCCGGCGTTGTTCGACAAGTTCAAGGCGCGGATCGCCGAGCTGATGAAGGATCCGAACAACTTCTGGACCGATCAATTCAACAATCCCGATGCGCTCGATGGCTACGCCAACATCGGCCACGAGCTGGTCGAGCAGATCGGACACGTCGATGCCTACGTCGGCGCCGTCGGATCGGCAGGCATGCTGGTCGGCGTCTCGCGCGCGTTGAAGCAACACGGCAGCAAGGCGCGCATCATCGCGCTCGAGCCGTCCACGTCACCATTCCTGACGACGGGCAAGGGCGGACCGCATCGCGTCGAAGGCACCGCCGCGGGATTCTGGCCGCCGCATCTCACCAAGGACATGTACGACGAAGTGCGCGTCATCGACGAGGACGAAGGTCGCGCGATGGCGCGCCGGGTCGCGAAGGAAGAAGGCGTGTTCGCCGGGACGTCGAGCGGCGTCAACATCGCGGCCGCTGTGGCCCTGGCGCGCGAACTCGGTCCCGGGAAGGTGGTCGCGACCGTCGCGTGCGACACCGGCCTGAAATATCTCGCCGGCGATCTCTACAAGTAGTCAGCGCTGTTCGCGCCACTTGCGGCGCATCGCCTCGCGATCGAACTTCACGCCGTCGAGATACACATCCGCAATCGCGCGCGTATTGCGGATGTCGTCGAGCGGATTGGCGTTCAACACGATGAAGCTCGCGCGCTTCCCTGCGGCGAGCCTGCCGAGATCCGTAAGGCCCATCAACTCGGCCGGTGTCCGGGTGGCCGCGACGATCGCTTGCGCGGGCGGTAGGCCGAGCTGCACCCATCGCGCCAACTCGACGTGCTCGCCGGATCCAAACGTGTGACCGGGATGCACGCCGGTGTCGGTCGCCAGCACCAGCTTCACGCCCGTCGCGATCATCGCCGGAAAATTCTGCGCAAGGATCTTTTCGCGATTCGCCGCATTCGCCGACGGCGGGGCGCAATGCGCCTGCAGCGCGGCCGCCTGTGTCGTCGCGCGAATCTTTGCGACCAATGACGGCGGCAGTGCGTCCTCGAAGAACGGATCGGGTTTACAGACCTCCACCGGATCTCCGAGCGAGATTACGGTGGCCCAATACGGCTTCTTCTCCCGCAGCAGCCCCAGCAGTTCCTCGTCGATCGGGCCGCGCTGCACCAGGTGCACCAGCACGTCGGTGCCGGCCCGGACGACTTCCTTTTGATCGGCGAGCTGCGTGGCATGGGCATGCACCGTCATGTTGCGTGCATGCGCCGCACGGACGATGGCGGCGATCAGTTGAGGCGACAGCCTCGGATAGGTGCCGCCACGATCGTCGACCCACATCTTCACGTGCTTAAGGCCTTGATCCGCCATCTTCGCAACCGCCGACGCGGCTTCCTCCGGCGTCGTCACCTCGTTGATGACGTGGAGAACATCGGTTGCTTCTTTCAGGATGTGATCGGGGCCGCCGCCCGGCGGCGCCATGCCGGGCATGAACAGGTAACGCGCTGCAGCGGGCAGTTTGCCCGCCTGCTGATCGCGCTGGAAGTCCAGCGACATCGCCGTGGGACTACTGCCGACCGAGGTCGCCGCGGCGACTCCGTAAAACGCTTCGCGCTGCAGGTGATCGAGCAGGTTGGCCGGCGTGTGATTGCTCGCGCCCCACGAGGTGTAACCCTCGTAGCCCATGTGCGCGTGCACGTTGATCATCGCCGGCATGATCGTCTTGCCGCCGACATCAACCCGCGTCGCGCCTCGCGGCATCGCTACCATCGACGCCGGCCCGATCGCGCTGACGCGCCCGTTGTCGACGACAATGCGCCCGTCCAGGATCGGCGCGCCGCCATTGCCATCGAGGATCCGCGCGCCGTCGAAGACAGTGGTGCGTGGCGTTTGACCGCTGACCAGCGTGGCCGCGACGACCACCGCCGCGACGAGTGCGAGAAAGCTCCGACTCATAGCGCGAATCCTACCTCCTCCTGCATGTTGACCAACTTGACCAACTACCGGGACGATGGTAGCGTCGTCGTCCATGACGCTGAACCTTTACGAAGCCAAGACGCAACTGTCGGCGCTGGTCGATGAGGCCGCGGCGGGCAAGGAAATCATCATCGCCAAGAACGGCACGCCGATGGCGAAGCTGGTGCCGTACAAGACGAAGGTGTTGCGCACACCCGGCAAGCACAAAGGCAAAATCTGGATGTCGAAGGACTTCGACGCCCCGATGCCGGATGTCGACGATCTGTTCGAAAACAGCGTGATTGAATGAAGCTGTTGCTCGATACGCACGCCGCCTTGTGGTGGCAGTCTGAAAACAGGCGGCTTGGCCACGAGGCGCGGCGCGCGATCGCAGCGGCTGATGTCGTCTGGGTCAGCGCGGCCACTGGTTGGGAGGCAGCCATGAAGGTGGCGCAAGGCCGGCTGCGTCTCCGCGAGTCGTTCAGGATCACCATGATCTGCGATGACTTCACTGAATTGCCGGTGACGCTGAAGCACGCCGAGGAATTCGGGCGGTTACCGAGGCACCATGGCGATCCGTTTGATCGGTTGCTGGTCGCCCAGGCACGCGTCGAAGGCGCCACCATCGTCACGCACGATCGCGCGTTCGAGGCCTACGGCGTCCCGTTGATCTGGACGTAGTCCGAGACGGTCTCAGAACTCGATCAAGAGTTCTCGTTTGGAGAGCGACGGCTTTAGCCGTCGCCGACAGGGGCGCAGATCACATATCGCCAGCGCGAGGTTTGTGCGGCGGCACCGCCGCGAGTTCAGATATCGAGAAGCGCTCTGAACCGGTGAACGGATAGAGTTCAGGACTCTCGACGAGACCAGCTTCAACCGGATTCCAGGCGATGTAGGACGCAATACCGCGAACGCTGTCGTCGGCGCGCAGTGTGTAGTCCCAATAGCCCTCTTGCCAGAGCTGAGTCCCACAACGACGCTTCGCCCAATAGCTCGAGAGCTGGCGAAACAGGTCGACCCATTTCAAGAAATCGGAATGGTGGCTCATCCCTTCAACAAGCGCGTGAATATGGTCTGGCATCCAGACGTACGCAATTACTTCAAACTGATGCTTCCTTGAAGCGCGCATTAATTGAGTCGTTAGAAGCGCACAGGACCTAGGATCGCGAAGCAACGCGTATCGGCGATTCACACACGCGCTCAGAAAATGCGTGCGTTGGCCGACATAGTCAGTTCTCGGAAGCGATAGCGAGGGCTAGCAGCGACGGCTAAAGCCGTCGCTCTCCAAACGTCAATTACTCGTCAGAACTCGATCAACACGCCCGCCACCGGCAGCAACGGAAACAATCCTTCAATCGGATCGAACACGCGCCGCGTTTGCGTATTGATGCCCGGACTGTTCTGCCGGAAGTTATCGCGATTCATCGCGTTCACCACTTCCATGAACAGCGTCAGCCGGCTCTTGCGATACGTGAAGGCGCGATCGGCGCGCAGATCGAGTCGCGAGTAGGCCGGCAGCCTGATGCCGTTGCGCTGTTCGCTCAGCAAATAGCCGTTGGCATCCTGCGCGATGTAACCAACGATCGGAAAGTTTGACCCGTAGCGCATGCGCGCCGACAGATTCGTGCGGCTGCGCCAGCGATACGCGACATACGCATTGACGGTGTGGCGCTGATCGTAGTCCGACGGGAATGACTCGGCGGGATGGCCGGCGCGTTCGGGATCGTCGAGCCGGGTGTCGTTCCACGAATACGACAACCATCCATTCAATCCGTTCACCGATCGACGTTCGAGCACGATCTCCGCGCCCCTGGTGTTGCCGGTCAGCGCGTTTTCGTAGTGAGGATTGGAGGGGGACACGACGCGATTGTTGACGAGGCGCACCTCGGCGTTCACGGCGCGAAAGCCGTCCGCATCTCGTCGTCCGTAGACCGCAAGGTTCAATCGCCACGCCGCTGCGAATCGCTGTTCGACGCTCGCTTCGACCGTCGTCGCGCTCTCCGGCGTCAATGGCTGGTTGGCGAGCACGAGCAGCGACTGATCGATCGTCGCCGACTGATGCTGGATTCCGGCGCCGGCACGGACGCGTGTGCCCAGGCGCACTTCGAGCTCACCCAGCAGCCATGGCGATGCCTTCGACTGATCGAATAACTGCCAGTGTTCGTATCGCACTCCGGGTGTGATCGAGAGGCGCGCCGTCGGCGTCCATCGATACTGCGCCCAGCCGGCCGCCGACCACGCATCGGCCGTGGCGCTGGTCAGCAACTGTTCGGTCGTGCGGGTGAAGCGGCGATCGACGCGGCGGGCATTGAGCGACTGCGCCTGTGCGCCGAACTCGACGAGGTGCGCGCTGCGCGGATTCCAGGAGGCGCTGCCGCGCCACGTCAGGTCACGATCGCTCCCCTCCTCGCGCGTGCGGCCGTCGAAGACGCGATTGCGATAGTCGGAGTTGAGGAAGTACACCTGCTGCGACGTCGAGAACCGTGCCGAGGGCGTATAGCGCCACTGCAGGTTGCCGATGACCGTGTCGTTCGTCGCCGGATCGAGGGTGTTGGCATCCGGCGGCTCGTCCAGTTCGCGCAAGCTCGAGTGGCCCCCAATCACCGAGACGCGCAGCGACTGGTGCGGCGTCAGGTCAAACACCAGCTTGGCCTGGGCGTCGGTGAAGCCGAACGCGGTATCAGTGGTCGAATCGACCTTCGCGAGCAGCCAGTCGATGTAGCTCTTGCGCGCGGCGAACAACCAGCTCGCTTTCTTACCCGAGCCGAGCGGCCCCTCCCACACCGTGCTGGATGCGGACGCGCTGAGCATGGCACGCACCGTCAGTCGTTCGCGAGATCCATCACGCGTCGTGAAATCAAGACGCGATCCGAGATGCGAGTTGAGGCGCTGCGGATGCGGTCCGGCCAGCAGCGACGCCGACTCGAGGATGTCGCTGTTGATCAATCCGAGCGTGCCGGTGTCCTGCACGCCGCGGACGGTATGAAACAGCAGCGGGCTGTCGACGCCGTCGATCGAAATGCCGATGTTCGACGGACCGAGGCCGCGCACGGCGAATTCCGCGCGGAAGTCATCGCCGGTGGCGACACCGGGAAGGACCTGGACCGCGCGAAACGGATCGTCGGCCACCAATCCCCGTAGCGCCAGCAGCTCGCGGCTGCCGAGCGTCGACTGGCTGGCGACGCCAGGCTCCGCCTCGCGAAACGGGCTTCCCGACACGGCGACGTTCTCGACATACGTGCTCGCGCCTTCGGCGACCGGAATCGTGACGTCGACCGGATGCGCCGCATCGACGATCACCTCTCGACGGACAAGGCCGTATCCAACCACCGACACCAGCAACGTCTGCGCGCCAGCGGGAACGTCCTTGATCTCAAAGCGCCCATCAGCGTCGGAGAACGCCTGTTGATTGGTCGACTGGACCTTGACGAGCACCGCGGCCAGCGGCGCATTGGTGCGCGCCTCGACGACGGTGCCGGTAATGGCTCCCACCTTCGTCAAGGCGATGGCGGGCAAGCCCTGCGGCAGGAGCATCGTCACGAGGAGCGCAAGAATCTGCAAGCGGTATTCACTTCATCACAATCTTCGTCCCGGTGCCCGGCCAACCGTCCCATTGCGACGTATAAAAAGGGCATGGCCGTGATTTCGCTGACCGTCAACAACCGACCCGTCCAACTGGATCTCGATCCCGACACGCCGCTGCTGTGGGCGCTGCGCGATCATCTCAATCTCGTCGGCACCAAATTCGGGTGCGGCGGCGGCTTCTGCGGCGCCTGCACCGTGCATGTGGATGGCGTCGCGACGCGATCGTGCTCGACGCCGATCGGCCGGGCCGCGGGCAAACGCGTGACGACCATCGAAGGGTTGTCGGCGGACGGTGATCATCCGGCTCAGCGCGCGTGGGAAGACATCGACGTGCCGCAGTGCGGCTACTGCCAGGCGGGACAGATCATGAGCTGCGCGGCCTTGCTCGAGCGCACACCGAATCCGACGGACGAGGAGATCACCACGGCGATGAGCGGCAACATCTGCCGCTGCGGCACGTACATCCGCATCAAGGAAGCGGTGAAGCTGGCCGCCACCCTGAGGGCATCGCGATGAGGTCGAGACGCGAAGTGCTTCGTGATGCGAAGCAGGGAATCATCGAGGAGCCTTCGGACTTCAGCTCCCGGCCGTCAGCGAGCCGGCGATCGTTCATCACCGTCGGCCTCGCGGCGACCGGTGGTCTTCTGGTCGCGATGCGGATGGAGCCTCTCGGCGCGCAGTCACCCGCGCTTGCCGGCCCGGCAGGCTTCCCCATCGACTACATCCAGATCGATCCCGACGATCGCGTGTTGATCTGGTCCGCGCAGCCCGAGATGGGCGAAGGCACCAAGACCTCGCTGCCGATGATCGTCGCCGAGGAACTCGATGCCGACTGGTCGAAGGTGCGAATCGGCGATGCGCCGCTGGATCGAAAGTACGGGGGACAAGGCGTCGGCGGCAGCGATGCGATCCGGTCCGACTGGGACAACATGCGCCGCATCGGCGCCACCGCGCGGGCGTTGCTGATTGCATCGGCGGCGGCGGAGTGGCGCGTGCCGGCCGGCGAGTGCGACACCGGCGCGCACATGGTCCGCCATCGCGCCAGCAATCGCGAAGCGCGATACGGAACCCTGGCCGCGCGGGCGGCGACGCTGTCCGTGCCACAGGACGTCGCGCTGAAGGATCCGTCACGCTATCGCCTGCTCGGCACGCGCGTGAAGGGCATCGACACTCACAAAGTCGTGACCGGTCAGCCGCTGTTTGGCATCGACGTGCGCCTGCCGAACATGAAGTTCGCGGCGGTGGCGAAGTGCCCCGTCTTCAACGGCCGCCCGATCAAGTTTGATGCGACCAGAGCCCGCCAGGTCCCCGGCGTTCGTGACGTCGTCGAGATCAAGGGACTCGACAACCCGACGCTGCTGATGCCGGGCGTCGCCGTTGTGGCGGATTCCACGTGGGCGGCGTTCAAGGGGCGCGAGGCGTTGGTGGTGCAATGGGACGAAGGTCCGCATGCATCGGAAAGCAACGCCAGCATCACCGCGCAATTCCAGAAGATCCTCGCCGACCCGCAGGAAACGCTGCACAACTCCGGACGCATCGACGATGCCCTCGCGGCGGCGGCGACGGTGGTCGACAACACCTACTCGTTCCCGTTCGTGTCGCACGCGACACTCGAGCCCCACAACTGCACGGCTGATTTCCGTCCGGACACCGGTGAAGTGTGGGTCCGAGGGCCGATCCAAATGCCGATGAGCGCGCAGACCACGGTCGCGCGGGCCATCGGCATCGCGGTCAACAAGGTCCACGTGCACTCGACAAGAATCGGCGGTGGATTTGGTCGCCGCCTGCTGTCGGACTATGCGGCGGAAGCGGCCGTTGTGGCCAGGGCGATCGGCGGGCCGGTGATGGTGATCGACAACCGCGAAGGCGATCTGCAGCACGACTACTATCGCCCTGCCGCGATGCAGCGCCTGCGCGTGGGCGCCGATGCGCAGGGCAAGATCGTTGCCTGGGATCACATCATCGCGAGTTGCTCCCGCAATGTGTATCGCAAGGACTCTCGCGGTCCTCACTCCACCGAGTCGTACGGCAGCTATGTGGGCCGCGTGCAGTCGATCGAGCAGCTCGATGCGGACTTGCAGCCGACGAAGATTCCCAATGCGCGCTTGAGATACGGCAACCCGCTGACGGGCGTGGCGACCGGCGCCTGGCGCGCGCCCGCGCACGTCGTCAATGCGTTCACGATCGAGACGTCGATCGACGAGCTGGCTGCCACGATCAAGCGCAGCCCTGTCGATCTGCGCCTCGAACTGCTCGCCGATACCGCGGACGTGCCGAAAGCAGCTGACGATCCGAGTCCGTATGATCCGGCGAGGATGCGTCGCGTGTTGCTCGAGGTGGTCGAGCGCGGGGGATTCGGCAAGCCCGCGCCCAATGGCCGCGCGCGCGGCCTGGCGATGCATCACACTTTCGGCTCGTACTGCGCACACGTCGTTGAGCTCTCGGTCAACACCGGCGCGACCAGCGAGAAGCGGGTCACCATTCACAAGGTGGTGTCGGTCGCGGATCTCGGGCAGCCGATAAACCTGTCGATGCTGGAAGCGCAGATGCAAGGCGGCGTCATCGACGGCATCGGCGCCGCGTTCTTCGGAGAGGTCCCGATCGCCAACGGCCGGGCCCAGTCGCGCAACTTCGGCGACTACCGGCTGATTCGCATGCGGGAAGCGCCGCGGGCGATCGAGGCGCATTTTATCGACAGCCGCCTGCGTCCCACCGGCTTCGGCGAGCCGCCGCTGCCGCCCATCGCGCCGGCGGTCGCCAATGCGATCGCCGCATTGACCGGCGAACGCATCCGCATGATGCCGTTCAGCAAATCCGGATTCGTTTTGTAGACCTTTGGAGAGCGACGGCTTCAGCCGTCGCTGCTCGTTCGCCGACTCGCAGTAGAATCGCCAGCATGCGTCGATTTCTGCTTGCGGCCCTTTTAGTTGCTCTCTCGTCAGCGTCCGTCGACGTTTCAGCGACGGCTGAAGCCGTCGCTCTCCAAACGTCGCCGCCGGTTCGCTATCCAGATCCGACGCAGCGTGTGCTCACCCATCGCGAGCAGAACGATCTCGTCACGCCGTGGATCAAGAAGCGCTTCGACACATTGCTCGGTCCGATCATGGCGCGCGAGGGGATCGACATGTGGATCATCCCCAGCCGTGAATACAACGAAGACCCGGTGTTCGCGTCGATGTCGCCGCTCACCTACTTCGCATCGCGCCGCCGCACGATCCTCGTCTTCTACAATCCCGGCGGCGGCAAGCCGGTGGAACGCTATTCGATCGGCCGCTTCGACTACGACGGCCTCTACACGATGGTGCCGACGCCGAACGACGGCCAGTACGAAGGACTGCGCAAGCTCATCGACGAGAAGAATCCAAAGGTCATCGGCATCGACGAGTCGGATGCATGGAACCACGCCGACGGCATCACCGCGAACGAGAAGCGGCGCCTGGTCGAGGCCCTCGGCCCGGCGCATGCCGCCAAGATCAAATCCGCGGAGATGCTCGCCGTGGGCTGGCTCGAGGTGAAACTACCGGAAGAGCTCGAAGGCTATCGGCACGCGATGAAAGTCGCGCACATGGTGATCCGCGAAGCGTTCTCGAACAAGGTGATCACGCCGGGCAAGACCACCAACGAAGATGTCGCGTGGTGGATGCGCCAGCGCGTCGTTGAAATGGGACTCGGCAAGTGGTTCCATCCGTCGGTGACGATCTGGCGCCAGGGCGCCAAGACGAATCCGAACGGCGCCATTCTTCCTGGTGACATGCTCCACACCGACTTCGGCATCGTCTATCTCGGCTTCTCCACCGACACCCAGCACAACGCGTATGTGCTCAAGCCCGGCGAGACCGACGCGCCGGATGGACTGAAGGCGGGGCTCAAGGCCGGCAATCGCCTCCAGGAATTGACGATGCAGTATGCGCGACTGGAGCGGACGGGCAACCAGGCGCTCGCCGACGCGCTGGCGCAAGCGAAGAAGGAAGGCCTCGTTCCGTCGATCTATTCCCACCCGATCGGCTACCACGGACACGCCGCCGGTCCGCCGATCGGCATGACCGACTATCAGCAGGGCGTGCCCGTGCGCGGCGACTACGTGTTCCGCCCCAACACGTGGCACTCGATCGAATTGAATGTGACGCACAACGTTCCGGAGTGGGGCAACCAGCCGGTCCGTTTCGCGCTCGAAGAAGATGCGGCGCTGATGCCCGGAGGCAAATGGGATTGGGTGGATGGCCGGCAGGAATCGTTCTATCTGATCAAGCCGTGAGAAGATTCCTCCTGATGGCGGCCGCTGGATTCGTGCTCGCGTGCGCGCCGGCGACCCTCGCGCAGCGAAGACCGGCACCGGTGCAGACCTTCAAGATCGTCGCCACGTTTCCACACGACACCTCGTCGTTCACGCAGGGACTGGTCTATGCGGGCGACGGGCAGTTCTACGAAAGCACCGGCCTCAACGGCGAATCGTCTCTGCGGCGCGTCGATCTCGCAACCGGACAGACACTCCAGCGAATCGATGTGCCAAAGGAATATTTCGCGGAAGGCCTGGCGCTCGTCGGCGACGAGCTCGTGCAGCTCACGTGGCGCCATCAGCTGGCGTTTGTCTACGACCGCAAGACGTTCAAGCAGAAGCGAACGTTCCCGTACACGTCTGAAGGCTGGGGCATTGCCTACGACGGCACGTCGCGACTGGTGATGAGCGACGGCAGCGACACGCTGACGTTCCTCGATCCGAAGACCTTCGCGCCGGGAAAGAAACTGCGCGTGATGGACGCGGGCAAGCCGGTCCCGAATCTGAACGAACTGGAATGGATCGAAGGCGAGATCTGGGCCAACGTCTGGCTGACGGACCGCATCGCGCGTATTTCGCCGAACACCGGTGAAGTGAATGCGTGGATCGATTTGTCGGCGCTCTATCCGCGTATCCAGCGGACGCCGACCGCCGACGAGCTGAACGGCATCGCGTACGACAGGGCCACCCGCCGGATCTTCATCACCGGCAAGAAGTGGCCCCGTCTGTATCAGATCACTGTCTCGTAAAAGGCGGGTCTGAAGACCCGCCTCTCCATTCCGCTACTTACCGCCCTGGCTTTTCGGAACGACGACCGTGCAGGTCTTCGTCGTCGCGTTGCCGGCCGCGTCCCGCGCCTCAACGGTGATCGTGTAGGTGCGGCCATTGCCGCCGCCGCCACGCTCGGCGCGAAGGTTGACCGACAGCGGGCCGGTGATGACGACGTCGCCCGCGGTGTCGCCATCGCCCAGGCCGTTGTCAGGCTCGCTGCTGGTGACGTTGATGATCTTCAACGACGTCACACCCACCAGGTCATTGGCCAGCGCGCTGACGCTGACCGCCACCATCTTGTGGTTGGGCGGCCACAGGCTCGGCGCGTTGTTCGAGACGCTGGTGATGACCGGCGCCGTCGTGTCCTTGATCTTGTTGATGATCGTCGTCGCGCCGATGCCGGCGTAGTTGGCGCCGGCGAAGCTCCACGTGTCGGAGTAGGTGCCGACGTTGGTATGCGTGGTGTTCTGCGTGACGGTGCCGACGATGGCTCCGGTCTCGCCGTTGACGCCGGTGATCGTGAACGCCGCCGTGTGCGGCTGTCCATCGTACTCAACGTCGTAGGGCGTGGCCGCGATCGTTGCCGTCGCGCGGACGATGGTAGCCTGCGCGCTGGCCTGGCTGCCAATGTGATTGGCGTCGCCCGCGGTCGTCGCCGTCGCCGTGCACGTGCCGACGTTGGTGCAGCTGCCACTGTAGGTGATCGTCGCACCGGCGCTGGCCGTCGCTCCAATCGCGGACCCCGTGTAGACATACGACGCGGCGCCAAAGCTCACCGAAGTGGTCGTCGGCACCGGGTCAATCGTGATCGACGCGGTCGCCGTGCTGCCGAAGTGCGTGCTATCACCGTCGTAGGTGGCGGTGGCAGTGCAGCTGCTGCCGGCGTTCGTGCAGTCGCCGCTGTAGGTGATCGTCGCGTCGCCGCCCGGGCTCACCGAGGCGGTCGCGATGAAGGCCGATCCCGTATAGGTAAACGGCCCGGCGCCGAAACTCACCGTGGTCGTGCTGGGCCCCTTCACCGGCAGGTCGTCGGGATCACCACCGCCGTCGATGAAGGACTGACGAGTCTCGAGACGGAACTTGCCGCCGGCGGCGCCGCCGCCATCCCAGATGATGAAGCTGAGCGTGTGCGGGCCCGCGCCGGTCAGCGTCGCCGGATAGCGACCGGTGCCATTGACCGACCAGTTGTCATCCTGAACGCCGATCAGCTGATCGTCCAGGTAGATCCACGAGCAGTTGTCGGCCAGGAACTGCACGACAAAGTCGCCTTCACCGGTGACCTCGGTGGTGTACTTCGTCCAGCTCTGTCCCGCAGGACCACGTGAATTCAGGTCCGACCATGCGTTGATCCAGTTCGCGGCGAAGTTGAACGGCGGGATGTTTTCCCACGGGTGCGAGTCCGGCGGGAAGGAGAACGCGGCGTGGGGATTCACCCAGCCGGCATTCGGGCCGACCGACGGCGCCGCGGAGCACTGCGACTGCCATGGCGAGTAGGCGCTGTTCGGGAAGATCGGATCCCACGTCGTGACAGCGGCCGTGCCGCTGGCGAACACCGTCTGGGTCATGCTGAAGGTCGCCGGGCCATTCCCCTGCTGCAGCGTCACGGGCTGGTTGAAGAGCGTGACGATCACCTTGCCGTCAGGTCCGCCATTGAGCAGCTCGAGTTGCAGCTCGCCATTCACGACATCGACATCCACGGACTCGCCGGGGTCAAGGCTGAATGAGCCAATCTGCGTCATGGCTTCATTGAAGATCGCCACCTCAATCGGTGACGTGTTCGTGGCATCTGCCGTCACCGGGCTGCCCGCACTCGCAGCGCTGCTGCCGGCGGTCGGCGTGATGCGCGTCAATTCAGTCACGCCGCCCGAGAAGACCACCTTCCAGAACTCGACAACCCCCGACACAAATTTCACCGCCAGGGTGGTCCCGTCGCACCGCCACTCAGCCGTCTCTCCGGCAGTGTCGAAGCGCAGTTCCTTCCTGCGGAAACCGCAGTACGCCGTGATGACGGCGGGCGCCGTGCCCGCGCCGCTGATCGACGCGCGCATCGAATATGCCGACCCCGCCGGAGCCGGAGCAATCGAGACGGTCCAGCCGTTGCGCGTCACGGTTCCCGTATTGGTCGCATCGAAGGCGTAGCCGGTCGAGGCGATCGTCGGTTGCGCGTCAACGCTGTCGGCGATGCCATCGTTGTCATCGTCTGGGTCGACGTTGTCGAGGATCCCGTCGCTGTCGATGTCGGTAATCACCGTCACCGAGAAGGAGGCCTCTCGATAGTTGTGCCTGGTGTCATACGCACCGCACTTCACCGTGATCGTGCCGCCAGGGAGCTGATCACCGGGCAACACGCCATAGTTGGTCGCGACGTTGTAGCAAAACGCACTGCTCGAGCCATCGACGGCGTCTACCGCAGAAACACTAAAGGGCACTGCGGCGGTCGTTTGCCCGGGCGTCGCAAAAATGGATAGGTTGCCCGGGACGGTGACCACAGGGCCGGTCGTATCGACGACCGAAACCAGGAACGACGCGGTGCCCTGGTTGTTTGAGGTGTCCGATGCCGTGCAGGTGACGGTGGTGTTGCCGATCGGGAACTGCGACCCCGACACCGGAGTACAGGTGACGGAACGCGTGCCGTCGTCCACGTCGATCGCCGTCACCGTGAACTGCGCGGTGGCGCCGTTCGCGCTACTGGCTTCGACGGTCACGTTGCTCGCGCCGAAAAATGCCGGCGGCGTGGTGTCGACACTGGGGCCGACGTTGCCACCGCTCAGCGTGACACTGGTCGGCTGCAGCAGGTTGTTGGCGACCACGGACGTCGAGTAGGCGCTGCCAAGATACGTCCGGCTGATGCCCGCCGGGGAGCCGGTGTTCGCCACGACCACGTCGATCTTTCCATCCATGTTGATGTCGCGCGCGGCCGCGCCGACCGTCTGTTCGGTGATCGGTTCCGAGACGGCGTAGATCGTGCCGCCGATGTCCACGTTCACAATCTGCGTCTCGTTGAACTGGACGCCGGACGCCGCGAACGTTCCGATCCAGCGATTGTTCGGCGCGTCGGCATTCACGAAGATGATTTCGGGGCCGGCAAATTGCGGGAGGAGGTCGGCGAGCACGACATCCGTCGTCCGCGCGTTGGCGTCGGTGGTCGTGTAGGACGTGACCGGGTTGAACCCCGAGCACGTGAGGCCAACGTTCGTCCCCGCCCAGTTACCATCACCGAAACAGCGTTCGTTCCTGCCGGTGTTGGCGAAGACCACGTCCAGCCACGTGTCCGGCGCGACATTGAAGCCGCCAGGGAGATGCCCAACCACCACCGCGTTCGACACCTTGGCGGGCGACACGTTCGCGGCCTGCGTAATGGCGCGGCAATCGAACAGTCTGCCGCTGCCGTTATTCAGGCAGACTTCATTTTGCGTGCCGCTATTCGAGACCACCACATCGACGTCACCGTCGTTGTCCATGTCGCCGAGGGCGACACCGGTCGATGGCGCATCCGTCCCGAACTCGTAGCAACCGCCGTGCTGGAGGCACACCATATTCGGCTGGTCGAGGGGGAGTCCCGCATTGCCGCCGTTGGCAAACACCAGGTCCGCCGCGCCGTCGCCGTTCACGTCGCCGGCCGCAACATCCTCGGTGTTGTAGGGAAACGTGCTGTATCCATACAGTTCGATGCAGCCGAGGCCGGCGTTGAACTGACCGCCACCATCGTTGTAGCAGACCACGCTGGCATGGCCTTCCATCGCCAGCGCGATGTCCAGATCACCATCTCCGTCCCAGTCGATGAGCGCGGCCGCGGTGGTGTTGATTTGACTCGAAAGTTGGAACTGGCCGGCCCCGATCAGGTCGGAGCAGGTCGTGAAGTTGCCCTTCCCGTTTCCGAAGCAAACCTGGTTGAAGTGTTGCTTCTGGGTGAAGACGGCATCGACCCTGCCGTCCCCGTTGATATCCTGGCCACTCGCGAAAGGGGCGGCCAGAAGGACCAGCAGAAAACTCAGGAACCATCGGGCTGGGGAGCTAAACCTGAACATTCATTGCCTCCAAAAACTGGGTTTCGCCGTTCGAGGCGACACAATGAGGCAAAGGCAGACGAATAGTCCTTTAATGGGCGTTTAAGAAGTCTTTATTTTTCATTTATTCTGGAAATTTTTGTGCCCGATCTCGCCAAAAAGGTAGAATTTTGACCCTCGGCCCCCAACTTGCGAACGATTTTCTGTGCAATCACCGCGCTGCTGCTTTCGGGCTGCGCGGCGGCGCTGCCACCCGCGGATTTCGTCGATCCCTTCACCGGGCCGGTCAGCCGCTTCTTCTTGGTGCCATTTGAAAAGTTTGCTCTGACTCCCGAGGGGCTGCTCCGCACCGACTCCACCTCCAGGACCAGCAACGGCCTCGACCGGCCGATTGCGAAGACCCGTTCCGGCCGTTACCTGTCACGGGATTTTGTGTTCGAAGTCGGCGTGCAGATCCCGCCAGACCACGGCGACATCGCCTATGTCGGCTTCGGTGCCGCGCAGTCGAATCCGTTGCTCGACAACGAGCCAACCAGCGCCTTCCTGTTGCGGATTCACAACCTGCCGAGCATGCCGCACTACAACATCGATCTCGCGGTGGCGGTGCCGAATGCCAGCGGCACCATTTTTCACAACCATTACGTCTACCTGGACAAGCTTGGCGACTACCGGCCCGGGCAGTTGATGCGGTTTCGCATCGAACGCACTGGCGACCGCGTCACGCTCTCCGCGATCGATGTGCCGAACGGTTCCCGCACGCTCAGCCTCAAGAAGTACCCCGGGCTATTCGGTAACGGGGATGCTTACCTCTTCGTCACCAACAGCTCCGAAGGCACGACGTTCAGCGATGCCTCTGTGAGGAGGCCGTAGTGGCCGGTCCGGCGTACCAATGGGACGGGTGGCGCTTCGAGCCGACCGAATGCCGCCTGGCACATGACGGCGAGATGATCTCGCTCCCGGCCAAGACGCTCGATGTGCTGACGGCGCTGCTGCGCCGGGCGCCACGGCTGGTGACGAAGGAAGAGCTCTTCGCGGCCGTCTGGCCCGACGCCGCCGTCGAGGAAGGCAACATCGCGTTTCACGTCGCCGCGCTGCGAAAAGTGCTCGATGCGAGTGACGGCACTTCACCCATCGAGACGGTGCGGGGTCGAGGCTATCGCTTTGTGGCCGACGTAGCGATCGCCCAGATGCCGCCTACTGACGCGATCCAGCGGCCGGTCGCAACGCCCGATCCGATATCACCGGCGCCTTCTCCTGCTCCGGCGTTACCGTCGAAAACAGGCGCGCGGAGAATCTGGATGGCGGTGATGACGCTGGTGATCGTCGCCGCGATCGGCGCGGTCGCCGGGTATCGGTGGCTGGAAGCGCCTCCGCCCACGGTCGTCCTGCTCCCGTTTGCGTTCGAGCCGGATCCGAATCGCGATCGCTACATGAACACGGCGCTGTCGTACATCTTCGCCAAGTTGGAGCTCGACGGCTTCCATGTGGTCCCCTTTACCCCTGGCCCGCCCGGCGAACAGCTCCGCGAGATGGGCGCGCGACTTGGGGTTGACATGGCGCTGCGCGGGTCGCTGCATGAAATCAGCGGCGGGTGGCGCGTGTCGATGCAGGCCGTCCGCGTCCGCGACGGCCGGCAAACCTGGAATTGGACTTTCGACGAGGTCAACCCGAAGTTCAAGCCCCTCGAAGCGCCGGACGACGAACGCGCGGACCTCATGGCGCGGATCGGCACCCGCATTTCCGACGGACTGAAGCTCCGCCTCGCGGACGGCGCGAACTAACCGGTTATTTCGTCTTGATGACGGCCGCGTTGGCGACGCGGTAGATCGGATAGGTCAGCCCCACCGCCAACCCCTCGTCGATCACATTCCACGTCACCAGGCCATCGTCACTCTCGGGCTCGATGAGATAGAACGCGAGCCGCGCCAGCGGCTGGTTGGCGGGAATGTAGAGTGAGCCCGCGTTGACCGCCAGTTGCACCTTGTCGAAGGTGCCCTTCAAGCGCGTTTCCTGGTGGCCCTGGAACGCGCGCGGCTGCTTGTCGATGGCCTCGATCGAAAACCGCTCGACATCCACCCGTGCTTCAGCCGCGAGCTGCTGGATCTTGATGCCGTGCCAGCGGAGACGATCGAGCGCGGCCGCCATGCGCGGTGAATCGGCGATCGCCTTCGGGATCAACCAGCCTTTCGGCATCGCCTTCGACCGCGTGGCGGTGAAGAGGCCGTAGTCCTTCATCATCACCGGCGCGGCCATCGCGCTCATTGCCAGCATGTCGCGTCCCGATTTCGGATTGGACACCTTGGTGACGTCACCGACGAGAATCTCGACCTTCTCCGGAAGCGGGCGAATCTCGATGTCGACGCCGAGCTCGACGGGTTTCGCGACCGTCGGCGCGGTGAACACGCGATCCGCCTGCGCGGTCAGCGTCATGATCTGCCTGCTGTTGGCGATCACCGACCTGTAGATCTCTTCGACGAAGTCTTCGGTGACCGCGACGCGTCCCTTGAAGTCGAGATAGCTATACGCCTCCGACAGGATGGCGATGCGATTGCGCAGGCCGGCGTAGTTGTTGCCGAAGCGCGGACGATGGTCGAAGGTGCGCCAGGTAGTGGTGCCGGGATTGGCGGGATCGATCTTCGCGCTCTCGCGGCCGCCGCCGTCCTCCGGCGAGAAGTTGCCGTAGTAATAGGTGCGCCAGTTGTGCGACTTCAGCATCGCCGTCCGGATCGGCGCCAGCATCTTGTCGCGCGTGAAGTCGATCAGCCGCGCATCGGCGTTCGGATTCAGGATCGGCGAGTAGGTCAGGTGGTTCGCGTGATACGACCCGTTGGTGGTGTGCAGGTCGACCAGCACATGCGGATCCCACTTGTTGATCAAGCCGACGAGCGATCGCGCCTCGGCGGTATCGAGCTTGATGTAATCGCGATTGAGGTCGAGGCCCTTGCTGTTCTCGCGCGTGCCGACACCTGCCACCGGACCGTTCTGCGCGCTCCGATTCATCGGGCTGATCTTCTCGTTGCCGTCGGCGTTGTAGTCAGGCGCGATCAGGAACACCAGCTGTTTCGTCATCGGCTTCAGGTCGCCCGAGACGAGCCGGCGCGCCAGCATCAGGATCGCTTCCTTGCCTTCCACCTCGCCGGCGTGAATGTTCGCCTGCACGAACACCATCGGCCGCCCGAGCTTCTTCGCCATCGCCGGGGTCGTCACCTTCGGATCGGAGATGACGATCAGCGGCAACTCGCGGCCTTCTTCGGTCTTCCCGAAACTCTCGGTGTAGACCAGCGGGCTGGTGGCGACGAGGCCGTCGATCACCCGCGTGACATCCGCGTAGGTGCTGGTCTCTTCGTAATTGGTGATCTCGGCGCGCGTCCGCATGTCGGCCGACTGCGCCGAGACGGCAGCGGTAACCAGGCAGAGAGCCACTACGGTGAGCGAACGCATGGCGGTGCTCCAGGCGGGTCTGAGGTCCCGCCTTACTGACTGGCGGTCGTCGTGGTGCCGGGCTGCAGGTACTTGTTGAACCAGTTCACGTAACGCTGCAGGCGATCGCGCTCGTAGCTCGGCATCGTCAGGCCGTGGAACTGCCCGGGATAGATCACCAGTTGCGTATCGACACCGTTGCTCTTCAGCGCCTGGTACATCTGCTCACCGCCCACCAGCGGCACGTTGAAATCCTTCTCGCCGCCCATGAACAGTGTCGGCGTCTTGATCTTGTCGGCGTTGAAGAACGCATAGGAGCTCTTCATCCATTTTTCGGCGTTGGCGCTCTTCCACGGCTGGCCCAATTCATTGTCGTATTGAAGGATGTACTGATCGACGCCGTAGAGGGACATCACCAGGGCGACGCCCGCGCCGCTGACGGCCGCCTTGAAGCGCGTGTCCCTGGCGATGACGTTGTCGGTCGAGATGCCGCCATAGCTCCAACCGCCGATGCCAAGACGGTTCGGGTCGGCAATCCCCTGCCGGATCGCCTCATCAACCGCGCCGATCAGATCCTGGGATTCGAAGTTGCCCCAGTCGGCGTGAATCGCCTTCTGATACGCACTGCCCCGTCCGGCGCTGCCGCGATAGTTGATCGCCAGCACGACATAGCCGTTCGCGGCGAAGAATTCGCGGTCGAATGAGAACGCATGTTGGTCCTGGCCATTCGGGCCGCCGTGGACGTAGAGGATGGTGGGGTACTTGGTGCCGGCCTTGTAGCCCGCCGGTTTCACGATCACGCCGTGGACCTCGGTGCCGTCCTTGCTCTTCGACGAGAAGTCCTCGGTCGTCCCCAGCTGCAGATCCGCCAGCAACTTGTCGTTGTGATGGGTCAGCTGGCGCAGGTTCGATCCTTCGATAGCGTAGACCTCGTTGACCTTTGCCGGCTCACCGGCGATCGCCGCGAAGTTGCCGTCCTTGCCCGGGCTCACCGCCGAAATGACGCGACGGCCTGACGTCCTTCTCTGGATCGCGCCGTTGGGATTCTCCGCGGGTACCGACGCGAGATGATTGGTGCGGTCGTCCTGCAACAGGAACGTGATGTTCTGCCCGTCCGCCGACCACGCGATGTTCGACACGGCGCGATCGAGCGTCGGCATGTAGATCGCCGGCTTTTGCGCCGGCCCGTTCTGCGCGGGCGGATTCGAGGGCACGACGATCAACTTGTTCATGTCGTAGGCGCCATTGGTGTCGTTGTCGCCAAGCAGCACGCCGATGCGGCTGCCATCGGGGCTCCAGGCGGGACGGCCACTCTCGCCGAACTCGGTCTTGGTCAACTGGCGCGGCTCGGCGCCTTCACGCGCCTCGACCACCCACAGATCTTCGTTCGAGGTGCGATCGGGATCCGGCAGACCACGCTTGCTCAAGAAGGCCAGCAGCTTGCCGTCGGGCGACCACGACGGCGGGCCGTCGTTGGTGTTGCCCCTGGTAATCATCTTCGCCGTCTTCGTCGCGATGTCGAAGACGCCGATGTGGCTGTAGTAGTTTGCGAGATAGCCGGTGCGGTCTTCCTTGAAGTGATAGCGATCGATGACGATTGGCGGCGTCGTCTTGCGCTTCCAGCCGTCCATCTTCTCGGGCTCGTCGCGCGGATTTTCATCCTCGTGCGTGAACGCGATCTGCGTGCTGTCGGGCGACCACTGGATGTCGCCGACCCCGCCCTTGAGGTCGCTGACCTTCTGCGCCTCGCCGCCGGCGCGATTCAACAGCCAGATCTGCCCGCCTGCCTTCTTCTCTTCTTCGGTGCCGCGCGAGGCGATGAACGCGAGGTACTTGTTGTCGGGACTCCACCGCGGCGAGGACTCGCCGTCGGGCGACGAGGTCAGCTGCAGCTGCTCGCTGCCATCCCACTTCACCATCCAGATGTCGGTGTTGCGGCGATCCTTCTCCGCATCGATCGTGGTGACGGTATAAGCCACCCACAGGCCATCGGGGGACCGCTGCGGATCGGCGACGGCGAGGATGCGCGAATGATCGTCAAGGGTGATGGCCCGCCTGGTGGCTTGCCCGTGGAGCGAGGTCGGGTACAGGAGCGCGAACGCCACAAGAGCCAGGAGCTGTTTGGGCATGGTTTCCGTATCCTACATGGTATTCTCGTGCCTCACCGGCGCAGACGTGCGCCGGCTTTTGCCCTGGAGGGCCCATGCGCGTGTCTCGTTTTCTTATGGCGGCCGGATTGGCCGTTCTCGTCGGCGTCAGTTCCATGTCCATCGTCTCCGCTCAGAGCAAGACGGACGAGGACTTCGATAAGTTGATGAAGGGTGTCGGCTCCGCTAACGGCGCGATGCGCAAGGCGGCGGACGCCGCGGCGACCGAAGCCGAAGCAACCAAGCTGGTGGCGTTGTTCAAGGACGCGCAGCAGTTCTGGACCGCGCGCAACAACAAGGAAGCCGCTGACTGGTCAGCCGCGGCCATGCAGCATGCGTCCGCGATCGCCGCGGCCGCGAAGGCCGGCAAGACGGAAGACGTCGCCGCGCATCAGAAGGAACTCGGCGGCACCTGCCAGACCTGCCACGCGAAGTATCGCGAAAAGACCGAGACCGGCTTCGCGATCAAGAAGGGCTGATCTTCCTGATGGCCTGATGGCCTGATGGCCCGATGGCCTGATGGCCCGTTACTTCACAACGGCGGCGATCGCGATGGCGACGCCGCCGTCTGTCGTTAGGGACAGCTGAATGGTGTCGCCCGCCTTGGGCTGACCCTTCAGATCAGTAATCAGCACGAACACCCCGCCCGCCTTCAACTCCACATCGCCAAACGCCGGAATCGTGATGTTGCCGGTCGTTTTTTCGCGGTCGCGCAACACCACCTTGCCCGCATCAGATTTTCCCGACTGCACATACGCGTCGTACATCGTCGGATTGTTGAGCGTCCCGTAGATCGCGACGCCGCCCGGGACGATCGCCGCTGATGGATCAGAGATGGACGGATCCTTGCCCTGTGCATGAAGCGGCAAGAACAGCAACGAGACAAGAATCCCGGTACGCAAGAAAGTCATTAGAAACCCATGTTAAGGGGTCAGACCCCTTTACAACTATTTCGGCAAGGCCTGCGGCATGTCAGCGACGACATAGATCACGGCCGCCAGTGACGCGGCGGCCTTCGATACTTCCTGCGGATCGATGCGATCGACCGTGTCCGCCGGCGTGTGGTGAATCGTGAAGTACTTGGTCGCGTCGCCGTCGTAGGCCAGCATCGGCACCTTGCCCGCCGCCGAGATCGGGCCGATGTCCGCGCCGCCGCCGCCGCTCGTCAACTGCATCCCCAGTGGCGCCAGCAACGTCAAGATCTCGCTCATCGTCTTGCGCGCCGCTTCCGATCCCGTGAAGCCCATTCGCGCCGGCGCGAACACGCCGTCGTCTGATTCCACCGACAGCACGTGTCGGGCCGCTTCGGCCATGTGCGCATCGCGATAACCATTGCCGCCGCGCGTGCCGTTTTCTTCGTTGGTGAACAACACCACGCGCACGGTGCGCTTCGGGCGGATGTTCAACTTCTTCATCAGGCGCGCGGCCTCCCAGGTCACGACGCAGCCGACGCCGTCATCCGACGCACCCATGCCCGGATCCCACGAGTCGAAGTGGCCGCCGACCAGCACGATCTCGTCCGGTTTCTCGCTGCCGCGGATCTCACCAACGACGTTGAAGGATTCCACGTCAGGATCGACGTGCGCTTCCATCTTCAACCTCAAGCGCACCTTGATGCCGCGATCGACGAGACGCTGGATGCGGTTCGCGTCCTCCGCCGGAATCGCGGCAGTGGGAATCTTGTCGACGCCCTCGGCGTAATTCATGCCGCCGGTGTGCGGCGTGCGCAGGCCCATCGGGCCGACCGCGCGAACGATTGCGGCCACGGCGCCGACCTTCGCGGCCATGGATGCGCCGCCCGCTCGATACGCGACCGTCTCGCCGTAATTCGTGAACGGCACGTTGAACAGGACGATCTTGCCTTTCGCATCGGCCGCTCGCTTCGTCAGCTCGTCACCCGTGGCGACGACGATGACGTCGGCTTCGATGCCGGCGGGGGGCGTGGCGATGCTGCCGCCAAGACCGAGGAGAGGCACGTTGTGCTGTGGCGGATTGACGATCTCGAGACTCTCGGCGCCACGCACCCACCGCGGCACCATCACGCGCTCGGTGTGCACGTTTTCGAGACCGTCCTTCTTCATGGTCTCCTGCGCCCACGCAATCGCGCGATTCAGGTTCTCCGAGCCGCTAATGCGCTGACCGAACGTGTCGGTCAGCTCGGCGAGACGATCCCAGGCAAACTGGTCCGACTGCGCGGCGGCCATCAACTTCTGCGCGTTGGCCTTGTACGGATCGAGCCATTGCGCGCCTTGCGCCGACGGGTGCGACACGCACACCGCCGCGAACATGAAGACGATCGTCAGGATTCTTCTGATCCCCGATCCCTGATCCCCAATCCCTGATCCCTGCATGCGATGAGTATAGTCACCGCAAGATAGCGTTGAACAGCACCCGGAACGACCCGAACGGCTGGCCGCGCCACTGCGGGCGGAAGCCGAGGAGGATCACGCGGCCGTCGCCGTGCTTCACATCGAGCGCCGCGGCCTTGCCCTGCAGATACTTCTCGCCGAGCAGGTAACCCGAGCGCAACGGCGATCCCTCCGCCGGGAACGACGCGAGCACCGCGCCATCAAAGCCGACGCCGGTTTCAAAAGCGGGGCTGCCCAGCACAAACACGTCGGCATCCCTCGGCATGCCGGCCATCACCGGCTGCGCCGGATCGGTGATGACATGCAGCACCGATCCATTCGCGAAGAACTGCTGGCGATTGAGACCGGCCAGCACGTTCTTGACCGGCAGGTTCAGCTGATCGACCATCGCCGTGGTGCCGCGGCCCATGGCGACGATCGTGCCGCCACTGGTGACGAAGGCATCGAGCGCCTTGATGCGGGCCTGATCGTCCGCGGTCGGCGCAGGGGCGCGGCCGAATCCGCCGCCCGGAAGCACACCCCGCGCCTCATCGCCGATCACCAGCACGTCGATGCGGTCCTTCAGGTTGCCGGTGATGTCCGGCGTGTTGAGGCTGACGAACGAGAAGTCGTAGCGCTCGAGCACCCACTTCGTCCAACCGGCATCCATGCTGTTTGGCGGTTCGAACAAGCCGACGCGCACCTTGCGAACCGGCGTTCCCGCGGCCGCAACGAACTCACCGTGAATGGCGAGGGACTTCGCGAGATCGCGAAGCGCCGCCTCGCTCATGCCGTTGATGACATATCGATCGCCGGCGCGGCTTACCGACGCGTTTGCTTTCCATGCGGCGTTGATCGCGCGGAACGCGTTGGTTTCAGCGGGGTTGATCGCCAGCGCAGGCGGGTCTGAAGACCCGCCTCTACGATCCGTGATCGGCGTTGCGGGTGGAAGAACCGCGGCGGCCATGGGGTTGGTCTCGAATCCGGCGCCGGGCACGCTGTCGAACACCATTGCGTCCACTTTGGTGGCGTTGTACGGCGTCGGCTTGATCGCAAACGGCGCATCGGGCGCGAGCACTTTCATATTCCCGCGATCGGCCGCTGACAACGGCTTCGTCGCCGTCACCACCTTCACCCCCATCGTCATCGGCAGCGTCCAACCGGCGGCGTCGTACGGCTGCTCGGGCGGACCGCCTTCGAACTCGCGGAGATCCGGGTAAACCTGCGGGTCGAGGACTTCGCGCGCGAGCGCGATGAATTCCTGGTCGGTCGGGATCACCCAAGTCCCCACCGGGAAGGTCTCGCCTTCGGCGGTGACCGGAGCAGTGAGTTGCGAGATGCGAAGACCCGCGAACGCGAGACGGCGCAACAGTTCCACCGCCGTGGGTGTGTCGCGCTGCGCCTGCGGAATGAAGTACGCGTAGGGGCCGTCCTTCCGATGCTGTTCGATCTGCCGCTTGCCCGATCGATAGCGATTCATCAGCACGTTCTCCTTGAATCGCGACGCGTAATCGAGCACCGAGATCGACGCGGTCTCCATGTAGTCAACCGCGTCGCGCAGCGTCCACTTGCCCGGCTGCCACGGGCTCGCATAGAGCGCCTGCGGACGCAGGTCCTTGTACTCGGCGGGATAGTTCTGCAGCGTGTATTCGCGGGTGTTGGCCAGTCCGGCAAGCGCCGTCTCGGTCCAGAACGACGCGATGTTCTTGAACATCGGCGTGTAGTCGATGTAGCCCGCGTACCACGCGTCGTAGCCGGTGCCCATGTGCGTGGCGCCGACCTGGCCGCGTTCCTCGAGCCCCTGCGCGATCGCCATGCCGATGGTGTTGACTTCACGCGACATCAGGAACGGCGCGTGTGACGCGATCGGTTCCGCGAACGGCGGCAGCCAAATGCGCGTCGGGAACGGCGATGACTGATGCTGCACGTAGATGATCTGCGGTTCCCACTGGCGCCAGGCATGCTCCATGACGCGCGATTCGATCATGTTGAGCATGTAGGCGTCGCGGTTGTTGTCGTGACCGACGTATTCCTGGTAGAGACGCGGCAGCGATTCGTTCGCAGTGCCGACGTTCTTCATGTACCAATCGGCGACCATCTGGTGGCCGTCGGGATTGATCGTCGGCCACAGCATCAGCACGACGTTGTCGAGGATGCGCGCGATCTGCGGATCGCTGGTCTTCGACAGCAGGTCGTAGGCGAGCAACAGCGTGTGCTGGGGGCCGGCCACTTCCGTCGAGTGCAATCCGCCGTCGATGTGCACCAGCGGCTTGCCTTCCCTGGCGAGCGCGAGCGCCTGCGCCTCGGTGAGACCCTCGGGCCGCGACAGGCGGCGCGCGATCTCGCGGTAGCGATCGATCTTTTTCAGGTTCGCCGGCGTCGAAATCAGCGCGTAGTAATAGGTGCGTCCCTGCGTCGAGGTGCCCGCCTCCACCAGCGTCATGTGATCGCTCGCCGCATCGAGTTTCTTGAAGTACTCGATCGTCTGATCGTAGGTGGCGAGTTTCGATTCCGCGCCGGGCGCGAAGCCGACCACCGATTCAGGCGTCGGGATGCGAGATTGGGCGGACACGGAAACGGCGGCCGCGACAAGGACCGCGGCCAGGAACGCTGTGCGATAAGGCATGGCCCATATCTTAGTGAAAGACGATAGGCTCTACGAACCATGAGCATGTTGACCAGGCGTCAGCTGATTCAGTCATTGGCGGCCGCACCTTTGGTCCGCCTTCGCGAACGCTCCGGCGCGACAAGCCGGCCAGCCGACGCCCAGGCCTTCTTCAACCCCGACGTCGCCTATGGCGCGACGACGATCCCGGTGGGCATTCGATCGCGAATGGTGTCCGGCGTAAACGGCATCACCATGCACGCGCTCGAAGCCGGATTCGAGGGCGGACCCAAACCGGCGGTGCTGCTGGTGCACGGCTTTCCCGAATTGGGCTACAGCTGGCGCCACGTGATGCTGCCGCTCGCGAAGGCGGGCTATCACGTGATCGCGCCCGATCAACGCGGATACGGCCGCAGCGGCGGCACCGATGTCACGTTCGATCAGGATCTGACACCGTTCTCCAACCTCAATCGGGTGCGCGACCTGATGACGCTCGTCAATGCGCTCGGGCATCGCGAGCTCGCGATGGTCGTCGGGCACGACTTCGGATCGCCGGTGGCCGGATGGTGTGCGCTGACGCGGCCGGACTTCTTCCGCTCGGTGGTGATGATGAGTGCGCCCTTCGGTGGTCCGGCGCCGTTGCCGTTCAACACTGCCAACGATCCGCCGAAGCCTTCAACGCCCGCGCCCGATGCCGACGCGGAACTCGCGGCGTTGTCGCCGCCGCGCAAGCATTACCAGACGTATTACACGACGCGCGAAGCCAACGAAAACATGTGGCACGCCAGGCAGGGCCTCCACAATTTCCTGCGCGCGTATTACCACATGAAGAGCGCCGACTGGCCGGGCAACACCCCGTTCCCGCTCGCATCGAACGCCGCTTCCGAGCAGGCGAAGCTGCCGCGCTACTACGTGATGGATCTGGATAAGGGCATGGCGGAACAAGTCGTCAGCGACATGCCGAGCGCCGCGCAGATCGCCAACTGCAAATGGCTCACCGATGAAGAGCTGAAGGTTTACAGCTCCGAATACGGCCGCACGGGATTCCAGGGTGGCTTGCAGTCGTATCGCGTTGGACGCGTGCCGCGGCTCGCCGCCGAATTGCAGTTGTTCGCCGGCCGCACGATCGATGTGCCGTCGTTATTCCTCTCGGGCAAGAGCGACTGGGGTGTGTATCAGCGCGCCGGCAGTCTCGACGCCATGAAGCGCTCGTGCACGAAGTTCGAGGGCGTGGAATTGATCGACGGCGCCGGCCACTGGGTGCAGCAGGAGCGCTCAGCGGAGGTGGCCGCCCGCCTCGTCGCATTCGCCCGACAACATTCGTAATGTGCTACACTGTGCTACATGAGCGCGGTCACGAAAAACAAGCTTGTTGGCGTCAGGGAACTCCGCCAGAACCTGTCGATACACCTGGATCGCGTCAAGGCCGGAGCCACGTTGCAGGTGACGGAATTCGGCCGCGTGGTCGCCATCCTGGCGCCGTTGCCGGCGGAGAAACTCTCGCCGCTCGAACGCATGGTGCGCGAGGGACGCGCGACTCCGCCGAAGGGATCGCTGAAGGACCGCCGGCCGCCCCAGCCCGGCCCGGCCGGCATGCCCAGTAGCGAGGAGATCCTCGCCGCTGATCGCGAGGATCGTTTTTGATCCGCGCGTACTTCGATTCGTCCGCCATCATGAAATTGACGCGTGATGAGCCGGAATCGCAGGCGCTGCTCGACTACCTGGACGATGCGACGATCGAGGTGTCCACCTCGGTCATTGCAGAAGTGGAAGTCATTCGCAACCTTCGCAAATATGGGATGGATGCAGATGAAGCAGTCCGCGGCTTCTACCTGGTTGCGCTCGATGAAGAGACGCGGCGGACCGCCATCGACATCAGTCACGCAACGCTGAAGTCGCTCGATGCCATTCACGTGGCGTCGGCACTGTCGATCGGCGATCGCGAGGTCCAATTCATCACCTACGACGACCGCCAGGCCGGCGCGGCCCGCGAGTGTGGCTTGACGGTCGTGCAGCCGGGCCGCTAGAACCCGAGCGCGTACACGACCTTGAAGCTGCGGCCAATCTCCGGCAACAGCTCCTTCAGGTAATTCAGGTGATTCCGGTAGAGCGTATCGGTGGCGTTGTCGAGACGCGCCGTCACGGTGTTGAGGATACCGGCGCGATGGAATGAATACGACGCGAAGAACTTCGCCGTCGCATAGCCGTCCGTCGGCCGCTCCATACCGAACACCCGATCCTGCTTCGCGACGATCTGCGCGCTGCCGCCGAACTGCAGCGCATTCTTCCGATAGGTCAATCCGGTCGTGACCCGTGACGGAGGCATGCGCGGCAGCGGCGTGCTGGGCTCCGAGAGCTCGCCGCGCACCATGTCGTAACGAAGTTCCGCCACCAGTTCGCGCGTCAACTTGATGTCGGCCAACGCCTCGACGCCGCTGAGGACGCTGTCGGCCTCGATGTTGCGCACCACCGTCAAGCCGTCCTGGATGTCGCCGGTCGGCTGGCGGAAGATGTAATCCGAAAGATTGTTCCGAAACACCGACACCTCCGCTTCGAAGCGCGTGCCTCGTGCGCGCACCGCCGCGTCGAACCCCAGCGCATGTTCAGCGTAGAGCTCATCGTTGCCGATCTCGTAGGTCAGGTTGCCGAGGTGTGGACCGAAGTAATAGAGCTCTTCGAGCGACGGATAGCGCGAGGCCCGTGCCAGGTTGAACGCGACCACGAGGTTGTCGTTTGCCGGCATCGGCTTGACCACCAGGCCGATCGATCCGGACCACTCGTTGAAGGTGCGCTCGCGTCGGTTCTGCGCCGGCTTGAACGTCGAATGATCGATGCGGCCGCCAAACTGCAGGGTGGCACGGCGCGATTCGACTTCTTCGTAGACGAAGCCGGCCACCGCGTGCTGATCGACTTGCGGCGACAGCGCCTCGCTGCCGATCGCATCAAACGAACGATTCAGGAACCAGCCGCCGAAAGTACCGACCAGGTGCGCGGCAGGCTTGTGCGACAACAACGCTTCAGCCTCCACGGTGTCGTTGTGAAACGTCGTGCCGATCCGGTTGCCTTCAACTTCCGCGTGTTGATACGCGCGCACGCCGAGCGTCGCGCGGTACGACTGCAGCCAGCCATCGAGATCCTGGCCGCCGGCGCGCACGCTGACCGCATGACGCGTCGGCGTCAGGTGCACGGCGCCGCCTTCGACCAGCGGGATGCCGTAGGACGAATCGTCGTAGCCGTAGCTGGCGCCGAGGTGCGACTTCTCGCCGGTCCACGACCCGCCGATCTGCGCCAGCGCGGTGCGCGATTGCGAGTTGGCGACCTCGCCCTCGGGCGTGCTGTAGTCGCCCGAGCGATTGGCCGCGCCACCGACGGTCATCGCAAACCTGCCCTTGCCGAGATGAATCTCGCCCGCGCCGCCAGCGACGCCGCCGTTGCTGCCGGCGTTGAAGGTGAAGTTGCCGGACGTGGTATCGATGCGTTCAGCCGGAATCGAATCGGTGATCACGTTGACGAGCCCGCCGATCGCGTTGGCGCCGTACAACAACGTGGCGGGACCCCGAACCACTTCGATCTTGCGGGCCGCGGCCGGGTTGCTGGGCACGAGGTGATCGCCCGACTGGCTCGACAGGTCGCCCATGCGCTGGCCGTCCTCGAGCACGCTGATGCGATCGCCATCGAGACCGCGAATCACGGGTCGTGCTGACGCCGCGCCGAACTCACGCATCGCCACGCCCGGCGATTCCGCCAGCGTCGCCCCAATGGTCGCTTCGAGGTTCTTCGTCAGCTCCTGCCCATCCAGCACCGTCGTCGGCTGATAGGAGTCGAATTGCGGGCGGGCCGCTGGGCTCACTGACAGCACCTCTGCAAAACGCAGATCGAAATCGATCGAGATGTTGAGCGTCGCCGGCGCCGTGCCGACCGTCACTTCGGTGCGGCGGGTGCTGTAGCCGTCGGCGCGGACCCCGAGGTGATATTGCCCCGGCCGAAGCCCGTCGAACTGGTAGGTGCCGTCGTTGGCGGTGCGGGCTTCACGGCGCAGTTCGTCGATCACCACCAGGGCGCCGACGAGCGGCCGGCCATTATCGGCCTGGGTGATCCGGCCACTCAGCGTCGTGCCGGTCTGGGCACTGGCGATCACCGGCAGGAGGCAGGCCGCGAGCGCAAGGGCCAGGACCCGGCGAGTGATAGATTTCTGGCAATGACTCATGGATGGCTGCCAGCCCTATTGTTGATCGCAACCTCAGCCGGCGCTCAGTCGATCACGGGGACCATCACCACGCCAGCCAGGAGCGCCGCGCCGATTCGCGTGACGATCGATCAAAAAGTCTGCGGCAGTGTGCTGCCCGATGAGGCCATCGTCGTTGATGCCCAGGGCCGCCTCGCGAACGCCGTGGTCTTTCTGACCGGCGTCAAGCGGGCGCCCACCACCGATCCGGTGGTCAGCAACGAGAAGTGCCGCTTCACGCCGCGCGTGCAACTGGCGCGGCCGAACGCGAGCATCCGGACGACGAGCAAGGATCCCGTGCTGCACACGACGCAAGCGCAGTCGGAAAACGGGCGGACGATCTTCAACGTCGCGTTGCCGTTGCCGAATCTCAACATCAGCAAGCCGCTCGGGGCGGCCGGCACGGTGCGATTGAGCTGCAACTCGCACCCATGGATGCACGGGTGGGTGATCGTGACGGATGAAGCGGCGGCGATCTCAGGCGCCGACGGCCGGTTCTCGATCGACAACGTGCCGCCAGGCACGTATGAACTGCGCGTGTGGCATGAATCGCTAAAGGCCGCGCCGCAGAAGATCACCGTCGTCGCCGGCAAGCCGACCACGACGACCTTCATTCTCAAGTGAGGCGGGCTACGCCCGCCTCACCTCGACGATGTAATCGGGTCTGACCCCTTTACACGGCGTTTCGTCGCACTTTCTGCCACCCTCGAGGACAGCCGCGGAAGACGAACTCTCAGTATCGGTTCAAATCGCTGCGGACTTCTTCGACGGCGGCCTCGGTAAGCTCCTCCTCGACAAGTCCTTCCCATTCATACGGAACGCCAACGGGGTCGTCGTCGAGGAGGCCGCGCCCGTTACCAAGTCGCTCTGCGAGGCTCGACCAACGCCAATCATGGGCACGTCGGACGACGTGAGCACGCAAGGGATTCTGCTCTATATATCGCAGCACGTTGAAGTAATGGCGCTCGGTGAAGATCCTGGATCCGTGAAAGCGGTCCTGATAGACGTGGCCGCAGCCCACCGTGCCGGTTCGCCTCCGCCAACTGGTGGCGTGTGTCGTCGTCAAGCGATGGAGGAAACGGGACACATCACCCAGGACCTCCGCCCAGAAGCCAAAATGCCAATGGTTGCTCATGATGCAGTACGCAACGATTCGCACAGGCGATTTCCCCTTCGCCCATCGGACCAATTCGAGGAAATCCTCGTATTCCCGCGCGCGCTCAAACAGCAGACGCTTGTCATTCCCGCGATTGACAACATGCACCACAGAACCTGGTGGCAAAATTCGTAAAGATCGAGCCATCGGACACCTCCGCCGCCCGCAGAACGCAATGCGCGGGCCGTCCACAGGTTTGCGGGGAGCGTGGCAGGAACAGCGATCTCACGCGCCCGAGGCGTGTCAGAAAACGATCCGTTTTGCGATGTTAAGGGGTCAGACCCGATTACAAAGTCAGCGAATAAGTCAGCGAATCGCGCGGAGGCTCGATGCGGTCCGCCAATACCAGGTCCCATCGACGAGCGCCGGCGATGCCAGCGTCTGCTCGCCCAGCTCATTCACGCGCAGCAGCTTGAACGTGTTCCCCGCCTCTACGACGAACGTCTGCCCATCGTCATTCGTAAAGAACACCTTGCCGTTCACGTGCACCGGCGATGCGGAGAAGCCCTCGCGCATCGCGACGCCGAGCCGACTCTGATACGCGAGCTTGCCCGTCGCCGCTTCGTACACGGTGAGGATGCTTTGCATGTCGTTGACGAGATACAGCAGGTCACCGACGAGAATGCCTGACGGCACAAATGGTGATCCGCGCGGGGAGCTCCACGCGACGTGCGTCGTCGTGACATCGCCGGTACCGCCCGGACGAATCGCAATCGTCGGGCCCGCGCGGCCGGAGGATGCGAACAGCAAGCCGTGGCCGACGACCGGCGTCGGAATCACCTCGTAGGTGTTGCCGCGCACGGTCCACAACTCCTGGCCGCGATCGGGATCGTACGCCGCGACGCGATACTGACTGCTGACGACCAGCTCGTCGCGCTCGCCGGTGTTGATCATCACCGCCGTGCCCCAGCCGACGGTTTCCCGGCGCGGCGTCAACCAGATCTGTTTGCCGGTGAGCTTGTCGAACGCGCCGACGAACGCGGTTTGTCCCGGCGCCGGATTCGCATCCTGGAAAATGAAGATGCGATCCTTGTAGAGCAACGGCGATCCTGCAGGGCCGTGATAGTTGTCGAGGATGCCGAACTTGTGCTGCCAGATGATCTTGCCGTTGAAGTCGAACGCGACCAGGCCGTGGCGGCCGAACGATGCGTAGATCATCTGCCCGTCGGTGGTCGGCGTCGCGGATGCGTATCCGTTCTTGTAGTGGACGTACTCGACGCCGCTTTGCGGAATGAACGTCTCCCACACCTTCTTGCCATCAGCGCGTGAGAACGCGAGCATCGAGAGCCGCTCGCCGTTGCCGTAGGCGGTGGTGAGAAAGATGCGATCGCCCCAGACGATCGGCGAGGAATTGCCGCGGCCTGGAACCGCCGTTTTCCAGAGGCTGGTCTTGGCGTTCCAGGTGTCGGTGTAAGGACCGGCGGGGACCTGCCCCTGGCCCGAAGGACCGCGCCATCGCGGCCAGTATTTCGCGCCCTCGCCCACGACTTCCAGCATCCGTACGTCGATGGCCGGGGGCGTGGCAATGGCCAGGGCGATGACCGCCGCCAAAACGAGCCTCATCGCCCTGATCCTAGCTAAAATGGTGGGATGCGAAATCGGATTCTGATGTCTGTGGCGGCCGTCGCCTGCGCGGCATTCGCCCTCACCTCCGGCTCGTACGTCGTGCTCAAGGCGCAGTCGGGCCCGGATCCGAAAGAACGCAACTTCCTGAGCCGCGTGCGGCGCCTGACCGTTGAAGGCAAGCGCGCCGGGGAAGGCTACTGGGCGCCCGATGGCAAGAAGCTGGTGTTCCAGAGCGAACGCGAACCGGGCAACCCGTTCTACCAGATCTACGTGCTCGACATGACGACCGGCGACACCAAGCGTATCTCGACAGGCATGGGCAAAACGACGTGCGCGTTCTTCCGTCCGAACAGCACCGAGATCGAATTCGCCTCCACGCATCTCGATCCGAAGTCGAAGCAGTACCAGGATGATGAGCTCGCGTTCCGCGCGTCGGGGAAAGAGCGCCGCTACTCGTGGGACTACGACCCGATGATGGACATCTTCGCTTACGACCAGAAGACCGGCGCCATGAAGCAGCTCACCACCGCAAAAGGCTACGACGCTGAAGCGGGCTATTCACCCGACGGACAGTGGATTGCGTTCTCGTCGATGCGCGACGCCTACAACCGCACGCTCACGCCCGCGGAACAAAAACAGCTCGAGCTCGATCCGTCGTACTTCGCCGAGGTCTACATCATGAAGGCCGACGGCACCGGCCAGAAGCGATTGACGACGGAGAATGGTTATGACGGCGGCACGTTCTTCACCAGGGATGGCCGCATCGTGTGGCGCCACTTCGAGGAGAACGGCCTCATCGCCAACGTCTGGACGATGAAGCCGGATGGCACGGACAAGAAACAGATCACCGACTTCGGATCGATGAGCTGGGCGCCGTACGAACATCCGTCGGGTGAGTACTTCGTGTTCGCGTCGAACAAGCTGGGCTTCGAGAACTTCGAAGTGTTCCTGGTCGACAAGGCGGGGCTCAAGGAACCGGTGCGCATCACCTATTCCGACGGCTTCGATGGATTGCCGGTGCCCTCACCGGACGGCACGCAGATGGCGTGGACGTCGAGCCGCGCCGGCGGGCAAGGGTCGCCGGGACAAATTTACCTGGCGCAGTGGAATCATGAAGCGGCAATGGCGGCGTTGAAAGCGGCCGGGCCGCGGATTCCTTCGAAGAAATAAATCATGCACAAGACACCTCTCACCCTCGTCGTCGCCGCCTGCCTGATTGTCAGTGCGCCGGCATTTTCGCAGACCGCAACACCGTCGCGCACGAAAACACACGTGCAGACGCTGGCTTCCGATAAGTTCGAAGGCCGCCTGACCGGATCACCCGGCGAGAAACTGGCCGGCGATTATTTGATCGCCGAGCTGAAGCGCATGGGCGCGAAGCCGCTGCCGGGGACCACCGACTTCCGGATGCCGTTCTCGTTCACGGCGGGATCGAAGGACGCCGGCTCGACGTTCAGCTACGACGGCAAGACCAAAGGCAGCGTCACCGGCGCCACCAACGTGATGGCGCTGTCGTTCTCGGATGCGTCTGAGATTTCCGGCTCGGCGGTGTTCGCCGGATACGGACTGGTCGTCCCCGACTCGCAGAACTTCGGCTACGACAGCTATCAAGGCCTCGACGTCAAGGACAAGATCGTCGTCGTGCTCCGCTATTTCCCGGAGGACGCGGATCAGAAGACGCGCGCGATCCTGGCCCGTTACGCCGACCTTCGCTACAAGGCGCAGGCCGCGCGGCAGCGCGGCGCCAAGGGCATGATCGTCGTGACCGGTCCGCGCTCGCCGAACGCCGGCGAGCTGGTGCCGATGAGTTTCGACACCGCGATCTCGGGCTCGGGTATCGTCGCGCTGACGATTAGCGGTGAAACCGCGGCGCCGATTTTCCAGGCCGCCGGCAAATCACTCGAGGCGGTGCAGAAGGAGCTCGACGGCGGCAATCCGCACGTCGCGGGCTTCCCGATTCCTGATCTGCAGCTCCACCTCACCGCGAAGATCCTTCGCGAACAGCAGACCGGTCACAACGTGGTGGCGTACCTGCCGGCGACGACGGCGCTCACGGGCGTGGTGAAGCCGTGGGTCGCGGTCGGCGCACACTACGATCACCTCGGCCGCGGCGGCGCGGGTAACTCGCTTGCCGACAAGGCCGATCTCAACAAGATCCACCACGGCGCTGATGACAACGCCTCGGGCACCGCCACCGTCCTGAACATCGCCGATGCGCTCGCCAGGCAGCCGCGCCAGCGCCACCTGCTGATCGCGTTCTGGTCCGGAGAAGAAGAAGGCCTGCTCGGCTCGAATGCGTTCGTGACCAAGCCGCCGATGCCGCTCGACCAGATGGCGGCATATCTCAACTTCGACATGGTTGGCCGCGTCAACGACAACAAGCTGACCGTGCAGGCGACCGGCACGAGCGCGATGTGGCCGAAGCTGCTCGAGCAGGCCAACATCGCCGCGGGGTTTGACCTGGTGTTGCAGGAAGATCCGTATCAACCGACCGACGTCGGCAGCTTCAACACCGCCAACGTGGCGTGCCTGACGTTCTTCACCGGCGCGCACCAGGAGTACCACAAGCCGAGCGACACCGCCGACAAGATCAATTACGAGGATCTCGATCGCGTCGGCCAGTTCGCCTCCGCGATCGTCAAGCGGCTGCTCGATTCAAACGACGCGCCGCAATTCACGAAGGTCGAACAGAAGTCGGAAACCGGCGGCCGCGCCGGCCTGCGCCTCTTCACCGGCACGATCCCCGACTACGCGTCGGACGTGAAGGGTTTGCTGCTCGGCGGCGTCATCGGCGGCGGTCCTGCGGAACAAGCCGGCCTCGCCAAGGGCGATGTGATCATCGAGATCGCCGGCCAGTCGATCACCAATATCTACGATTACACCTACGCGCTCGAACTGCTGAAGATCGGGCAGCCCGCCAAGGTCATCTACATGCGCGGCGGCGAGAAGAAGGAGACCACGCTCACGCCGGCGGCACGCAAGTAGTGCCAGGCGCCTTCATTGAAGTCGGCCGCATCGCCGACTTCATTCCGGGCAAGGGCCGGATGGTGACCGTCGAGGGCCGTCACGTCGCGGTGTTCCGGCTCGGCGACGACTTCTTCGCGCTCGACAACATGTGCCTGCACCGCGGCGGCCCGATCTGTGACGGCCTGATCGACAACGGCGTCGTCACCTGCCCGTGGCATTTCTGGTCGTACGAGATCAAGACCGGGACGATGGTGCAGGATCCGCGGGTCGGCCTGTCAAAACACGACGTGCGAATTGACGGCGACCAACTCGCGGTTCGCCTGACCGATTAGTGAACTCTGCCGTATTATTGGATTCCTGGAGGGAATGATGTTCCGAACGTTTGCAGCGGCGACGGCGCTCGTAGTGGCTCTCGGCAGCAGTGCGTTGGCGCAAAGCGTGGCCGGTGCGTGGGACCTGGCCATTAACGGGCCCGAAGGCCCGATCAGTGCCACCGCAACCCTGAAGCAGGACGGCGAGAAAGTGACCGGCTCGATCGACACGCCCCAGGGCGCGGCCCAGATGACCGGCACGTACAAAGGAAAGACCCTGAATCTCGCGTTCACGATTCCAGGGCCTAACGGCAATCTCGATATCAAGGTCACGGGCGAAGTCGACGGCGCCTCGATGAAAGGCATGATCGACTTCGGCATGGGCATGGCGGACTTCACCGCCAAGAAGAAGTAGCCGCTACTTCTTTTCCGTAAATCCCGCGGGCATCGCGACGGACGCCGCATCGACGTCCGTCGTCAACTTCAACATCTCCATCGACGTCGTCATGATGATGGCGCGTTCGGCGGGCTTGCCGCCGTTCTTGTCGTTCTTCTGCGCTTCGTCGGCCATCTTCTTCAGGCCGCCGAGCATGCCGCCGAAACCCTTCTTCTTCGGTTCTTCGGGCGCGGGTACTGCGGCGGCGGTGGTGTTCGCCGTGCCGGGCGGGACCGCTTCCATGCGCGTGTCGGTGAGGATCGCGGTGCCGCGCAGCTTGCCGCCTTCGGCGCGCATCTTGTCGAGCGCCGGCTTGATCTGCGGATACATCGCCATGGCCGCGGCCATGTCCTGCGGGGAGGCGCCGACGACCATCGGGCCATAGAGCGCCTTCGCGTAGCGCATCTCGAAATCGGCGAGGTCCTTGGTGGAGGGCGCCTCGGTCGACAGCCACGTGTCGGTCGTCATCACCATGCCGCCGGATTCATTCAGCGTCTTGCCCTTTTCGCGCACGGTGATGGTGATCACCGACTTCCTGGTATTGAAGCCGTTGATGGCCTTGGTCTCGCTGGTGTTCTGGATGTCGAAGTCGACTTCGTATTCCTTGGCGTTGGGATCCTTCTCCGCCGGCTTCGACTCGGCCTGGCGCTCCTCACGGGCGGATTTCTCCGCATCGCGCTTCGCGTCTTCCATCCGCTTGCGCAGCTCGGCGAAGGTCGTGACCGTGTAGGTCTTCTTCTTCATGTCGAGGTCGTAGACCTTCTCTTCCGACAGGTCGATGATCTGGCCGGTCGTGTCCGAGAGGCTGGCCTTGCGGTTGCCCTTCACGGCGACCATCGAGGTGACACCTTCGCGAGCACCTTTGCCGCCGAACATGTTGACGAGCTTGCCGACGGCGCCGCCCAGCTGGAACTTGACGCGCTGATCGCTCCGCACGTCGGCGGACAACGTCGATGAAGCGAGGGTAAGGGCACACACGGTCACGGCGAGGGAAAGAGTCAAACGTCGCATCACATCCTCCGAGGGGGAATCGTATCGCGCCACGGGCTAATACTGGCTCAGCAGTCGCGCGGATTTCAAAATGTCTTCTTCATTCACCAGGAAGAATTCCTCCAGTGGCGGCGAGTACGGGACGGGCGTATCCAGGGCGCCGAGAATGCGGATCGGCGCATCCAGCGACTCGAACGCTTCTTCCTGGATGATCGCGGCGAGGCTCTCGCCGATGCCGCCGGTCTTCGAATCCTCGTGGACGATCAGCACGCGGTTGCAGTGGCGCGTGACCGCCAGGATCGCGTCCTTGTCGAGCGGCGCCAGGCTGCGCAGGTCGAGCACCGACGCCTCGATGCCTTCCGCGGACAGCTTCTCGGCGGCGCGCATGCAGTGATGCACGTACGCGCCGTAGGAAATCATCGCGAGGTCGCCGCCCGATCGCCGCAGTGCCGCCTTGCCGATCGGCATCGGCGCCGGCGCCTCAGCGGGCAACACCTGCTTGATGCGCGGATCGCGATACAGCGCGATGTGTTCGTAGAAGAGAACCGGATCGGGATCGGCCACCGCTGCCGCCATCAAGGCGCGGGCGTCCTCCGGCGTCGACGGCACGACGATCTTCAGGCCGGGCGTGCGATAGAACCACGGCTCGGTGTTCTGGCTGTGATACGGGCCGGCGTGACGCAGGCCGCCCCACGGCATGCGCACCACCATCGGCACTTCCCCGCCCCATCGATAGCGGATCTTCGCGGCGTTGTTGACGAGCTGATTGAAGCCGGTGGCGACGAAATCGTTGAACTGCATTTCGCCGATCGGCCTCAGGCCGGCGAGAGCGGCGCCGACACACACGCCCAGCACTGCCCCCTCGGCGAGCGGTGAATTGCGGATGCGGTCTCCGTAGTCCTTCAGCAGCGGACGCAGCAACAGGAACGCGTTGCCGTACTGCCCGCCGACGTCTTCGCCGTAGACGAAGACGCGCGGATCGCTCTTCAGCGCATCGCCGACGCCAAGCATTACCGCTTCGAGGAGCGTATTGCCCTTCTTGTCGAACGGCAGTCCGGCTTCGACCGCGGGAAGGTTGACCGGGGCCGTCGGCGACACGCGGCGCGAGGGCTCGAGCCACTCGACGCGCACACGCGGCGCTTCATCCTTCAACACGCCGATGCCGGCTTGCTCGGGCTTCGGCCACGCTTCGCTGATCACCAACTGCGCGGCGCGATCGACCAGCTCGTCGGCCCACTTCTTGATCTCGTCCAACTGCCCCGCCACGATCACCCCATCGTCCTCGAGACGACGGGCGTACATCGGGATCGGATCGCGCTTGGACCAGTAGTCGTAGAGTTCCTTGTTGGCGTAGCCGGTGTCGTGGAGCTGGTGATACTCCCACGACGGCGGTTGCTCCTTGCCGAGATACAACATGTCGTCGTGATGCGCGTGACCGCACATGCGCATCGCGACCACTTCGATCAGGGTGGGGCCTTCGCCGGAACGGGCGCGTTCAGCCGCCCACGTAAATGCGGCGGCGACTTCATCAGGATCGGTGCCGTCGATCGTCAGGCCGGGTATGCCGTAACCGGCGGCCTTGTCCGCGAACACGCGGGTCGCGGAGTTGTCGCGCACCGGCGTCGACAGCGCGGTCTGGTTGTTCTGCAAACAGAAGACGGCGGGCAGCCTGGCGGCGGCGCAGGCGTTGATCGCTTCGTGCCATTCGCCGAGCGACGCGCCGCCTTCGCCGATGAACGACAGCGCGACGCGTTCGCTCTGCTGGATCGAAAAGGCCATCGCCATGCCGGCCATCGAGAGCGAGCCGACCGCGAGCGGCGCGGCAGCGGGCAGCACACCCCACGCAAAATCGCCGGTGTGCAGGTCCTTGCCCGACATCGGCGGGCCGGCCTTGCCCATCTGGGCGCGCATGATCATCGCGACGGCTTCCTCGTCGTGCCGCATCGCCAGCGTCATGCCGAGATCGCGAATTACCGGCGCCAGCACGTCGCCGTTCCACGTCCCATCGTCTTGTTTGTAGGCGGCGCCGCGCTTCAATCGAATCGCGCCGGCGTAGATCGCTTCCTGGCCGAGCGAGCGGAAGCCCTTGCCCTGGAACGGCGTGTCGCCCCAGCGCACTTCGCCGCCCATGAAGAATTGCTTGAGGCGATTGTCGACGCTGCGCGTCAGGCACATGCCCTTGAGAATCTCGCGCCGCTCGGCTTTCGTCAGCGAGGCTTCGATCGCCGCGCGGCGAAGAAATCCATCGCACGCATCGACGACTTCGGCGCGGGCCTGCTCGAGGCGCTTCAGCGCCGGCGTGCCGGGCGTGGTCTCGGCGATTCCATCGGGTGCGACGACGCTCTCGTAGAGCAACTTCGCCAGCGCGCGCCGCAACACCGGACGCGCCGCATCCAGCTTCACGGCGTCGCGGGCTTTCATGGCGCCGAGACCGGCGCTTTCAAACGCGTCGAGCGCGTACGTCAACGCGAAGGGATGCCGCTCCGCGACAAAGGCGGCAAAGCGGCTGGCCAGTCCGGTGAGTTTGTCGAGATCGTGCGCGCGAGGCATTACCGTCAATTATAGATGGGGCGGCACACCCCGGCCGTTGTGACCTCGCACGAGAATCAGCATCAAAAGGATGTGCGTCTTCTTCACGCCCTGCTCGCCGCGCTGGCCATAAGTGCTTGCACCGCCACGTCAATAGCCGTCGCGCACCCGAGCACCGCCTCCACAGTTCCGGTGCCGACTGCCTGCGCCGGTCGCGACATCTCTTCACAGATCGATTGGCACATCAGCGACCAGGCAGAGGTCCGTGAACTGTCGCGCTGGTGCCGCGCGGTCGGTGCGCCGGTGTATCAACCTCAACCGGCGACGGCCTCATCTTCCCTTCCGGCGCTAAACAACCTCGTCATGGTGTCGTGGAACGCGCATCTCGCCGAGGGTGAGGTGGATGAGCTGATCGCGAAGCTGAAGTCCGGCGCGCTCACTGATGGAAAGCCGGTCGAGCATTTCGTCTTGCTCGTCCAGGAGTTGTATCGGCGCGGCGACGGCGTGCCCGCATTCGACACGCGCGATCGATCCGCGTTCGCGATCAAGGCGCGCGATCCGAAATCACCCGACATCGGCGATCACGTCAGGAACCTCGGCCTGTCGATTTACTACGTGCCCGCGATGCGCAACGGTCCCGAACTGCGCGAAGATCGCGGCAACGCGATCATCTCCACCGAGCCGCTGATCGATCCGTTCGCGCTCGAACTGCCGCTCGCGCGGCAACGCCGCGTCACGGTGGGCGCGGCCATCGAGATCCAGACCGCCGAAGGACCGCGTCAACTGCAGGTCGTCGATGCGCACCTCGAGCCGCTCAGCTCGCCGAAGACGTTATGGTTTTTCAAGAATCCGCGCGTCGCGCAAGTCAAGGCGATCCTCAGCCTGATGGACTCGCCCCGCTTCACCGATCGATCGCGCACCGCGGGTGTGGTGTTTGGCGGTGACTTCAATACCGTCCGATCGGGCGCGGGCGAAGACGCTATCCACCTGGCGCGCGCTTGGGCCAACGGCCCGGCGACTGAAGACGCCAGGGACACGCACCTGATGGGACGCCTCGATTACCTGTTCTTCAATCTGGGTGATGGCTGGTCGGCGGCAACGCACCGGCTCGACCAGCGGTTCGGCTCTGACCACTATCCCGTCGTCGGAACGTTCTCCCGCTAGTGTTAATCTTTGCGCATGAGATTAATGCTGGCGATCGCCGGATTGGCGATCCTTGTTACGGTCGTGAACGCGCAAACTGATTTCGCCGCTCGCGCGCGGGCGATTCACAAACAAACGCCGCTGATTGACGGCCATAACGATTATCCGTGGGCCCTCCGCGATCTCGATCCGGGACGCGATTTCAGCAAGGCCGACATCTCCAAGCCCGCACCGAACCTGATGACCGACATCGAGCGCCTGCGGAAGGGCGGCGTCGGCGGCCAGTTCTGGTCGGTCTACACGCCGTCGACGATGATGGGCAAGGAAGCGACGCGCGTGACGATGGACGAGATCGACACCGTCCATCGCATGACCCAGCGGTGGCCCGAGATGTTCCAGCTCGCCTCCACGGCGGACGACGTCGAGCGCATCTTCAAGAGCGGCCGCATCGCCTCGATGATCGGCATGGAGGGCGGCCACTCCATCGACAACTCGCTCGCGGCGCTGCGCATGTTCTACGCGCTCGGCGCGCGCTACATGACGCTGACCCACTCGTCGAACCTGGCCTGGGCCGATTCGGCCACCGACAAGCCGGCGCACGGCGGCCTGACCAAATTCGGCGAAGAGGTCGTGCGCGAGATGAACCGGCTCGGCATGCTCGTCGACCTGAGTCACGTGTCGCCCGACACCATGGAAGACGCGCTGCGCGTCACCGAGGCGCCGGTGATCTTTTCGCACTCATCCGCGAAGGCGATCTGCAACGTGCCTCGCAACGTGCCCGACAACATCCTGCAGCTGGTCGCGAAGAACGGCGGCGTGGTGATGGTGACGTTCGTGCCCGGCTTCATCTCGCAGGTGGTCGCGGATTACGAAGCGAAGCCGGAGGCTGAACGAGGCACCGGCCCGCGGCCGCGCGCGACACTATCGCAGGTCGCCGATCACATCGATCACATCCGCAAGGTCGCCGGCATCGATCACATCGGGCTCGGCGGCGACTTCGACGGCATCACGCAGGTCGTGGAGGGACTGGAAGACGTCTCGAAGTATCCCGACCTCACCGCGGAACTCTTGAGGCGCGGTTACAAGGACGAAGACGTCAAGAAGATCCTGGGGTTGAACGTGCTGCGCGTCATGCGCCAGGCCGAGAAGGTGGCGGCGGGCCTGCAGAAGACCCGCCAGCCATCAACCGCAACGATCGAACAGCTCGATAAGTAGCTGCTATTCGGCTCGAAGCGCGATGAGCGGATCAACCGTCGTCGCTCTTCGAGCCGGGATCAGGCACGCGATGATGCCTGACAGGATGAAGAGCGCCGCGACCCCGGCGAAGATCACCGGGTCCCGCGGAGCGGTTTGATAGAGATACGCGTTCAAGACCCGGCCGGCCGCGAGCGCGCCCGCCACGCCCAGCACCAGTCCGATCAACACCAAGAACAACCCCTGCCTGATCACCATCGTCAGGACGCTGTCTCGACTGGCGCCGAGCGCCATGCGCAAGCCGAACTCTTTCGTGCGCTGCGTGACTGATGTGGCGATCACCCCGCCGATGCCGGCAAGCGTCACCAACAACGCCAGGCCCGCGAACACGACGAGCAGCGTGGCGGTGAGCCGCGGCGCCGCCAGCGCTTCCGATCGCAAATCGTCGAGCGTATGGATCTCCTCGACAGGCAGGTTGGCGTCGAGGGCATGAACGGTGGTGCGCAACAGGTTCGAGAACGACAGCGGATCGCCGGCGGTGCGAACGAGGACCTGGCCGGCGAATCCCTGCGGCGTTTGCGTCAGCGGAATATACAGCTGGGCGATGATGTCGTTTGCCAGTCCGTACTGGCGCACGTCACCAACGACGCCGATCACCGTGAACCAATGTTCGCCGCGGTCCGTCGAGATCTTCGATCCAACCGGATCGCCGCCGTCCCAGTATCTTGCCATCGACTTGTTAATGACGATGACCCGTTGCGATTCGTCGGAATCGAGCTCGGTGAAGACGCGTCCACTGAGCAGCGGGATGCCCAGCGTCTCAAAATACCGTGGGCTGGCGACGTTGGTATCGGTCGTCGGTCGCCGTTCGGGGTCATCGGTGACGCGGCCTTCGATGTCGAATCGCACGGTGCCGGGAGCGCCGCCGCCCAGCGGCACCGCGTTGGTCACCGCCACTGACACGACGCCGGCCTGCGACTGCAGCCGCTCGATCATCGGCAGGTACAACGCCCGCAGCGACTTCGCGTCTGGATACTTCGAGAAGTTGCCGTAGACCTGCGCCGCCAGCACACCCTGGGTGCGATAGCCGGTCTCGACCTTCTGCAATCGATAGAAGCTGGCGAGCAATAACCCGGCGCCGACCAGCAGGACGACCGACACCGCGACCTGCGCCACGATCAGCGCGCCTTGCATCTTCCTGCGGCCGCCCGAGTTGCCGGCTTGCGAGCCGCCCTGCTTCAGCGCGTCGACGAGATCGACACGGCTCCCCAGCGCGGGCAGCGTGCCGAACAGCACGCCGGTCACGATCGATACGCCAAGCGTGAACGCCAGCACCACGACATCGATCTCAATTTCGCCGGTGCGGGAGGTGAAGCGGCCCACGAATCGCGTCAGCATGCCGACGGTAATCGACGCGAACATGATGCCGATCACGCCGCCGGCGACCGCAAGCAGGGTGCTTTCGGTCAGCAGCTGGCGCACCAGCCGGGAGCGGCCCGCACCGAGCGCCGCACGCATCGCCAGCTCGCGATCGCGGCCGAGCATGCGCGCCAGCGTCAGGTTGGCGACATTCGCGCACGCGATCAGCAGGATCATGCCGGTGATGCCGAGCAGGATCAGCAGCATGTCGCGCGCGCCGCTCGTCAAGGCATCGCGCACCTCAACGGTCGTCGCCTGGAAACCCGACTGCTCCGGCCGATACACCGCCGCGAAATTCTTGTCCCGCGTGAACGTGTGGCAGATCGCGCCGACCGCACTCGCCGCCTGCTCGGACGATACGCCAGGCTTCAGGCGGCCAAAGACGCTGAGCGCGGCAAAGGCCCGCCGATTGCGCGCGATGTTGCCTTCAGCAGCCGCACGGAACGGGCACGCCAGCACCGGCATGTAGACGTCGTTTTCCTGAGGGTAGTGCGGCACATTGGGCAGCACGCCGATGACCCGGTGCGGCCGGTCGTTCATCTCGAAGATCTGGCCGATGATGTTTGGATCGGAGCCAAACTTCGTGCGCCAATAGGTGTGGCTCAACACCAGCACCGCCTCCGCTCCTTGCACGTCGTCCGAGGCCACGAAGGTGCGCCCGATGATCGGCTTGATGCCGAGCAGGTCGAAGAAGTTCGCCGACACCACGCCGGTGTTGACCCGGTCCGGCTCGCCGCGGTTGATGAGATCGAAATTCATCTGGTGGTATTCAACCAGGCCATCGAAGACGTCGGCACGGGCGCGGTAGTCGAAGTATTCGGCGATCGCGACGCCGGCATTGCGCCGGCCGGAAAGGGGCGCCGATTGCTGGAGCACGACCAGGCGATCGCCGTGCTCGTAAGGCAGCGGCTTCAGTAATACGCCGTTGATCACGCTGAAGATCGCGGTGTTGGCGCCGATGCCGAGGCCCAGCGTCAGCACGGCGAGCAGGGCGTAGCCTGGATGCTTCAACAAGGCGCGAGCGCCGTAGCGGAGATCGGCGATCAGCGTCTCGAGCCAGCTGATGCCGCGGGCGTCGCGCGTTTCTTCCTTGTGCTTTTCCATCGGGCCAAAACTCCTCAGCGCCTTGAGCCGCGCGTCGTCCGGGCTCATGCCGAGCGTCATGTTCTTCTCGGTTTCCATCTCGATGTGAAACCGCACTTCCGAATTGAGGCCGCGATCGAGGTCGCCGCCGCGAATCAGCGCGTGCAATCGTTTCCACATAGTCCAGCTCTCGGCTTCTAACTGTCAGCTTTCAACGGCCAGGATCTTCGCGACGGCGCCGGCCATGCGCTCCCATTCCGTGGTCTCTTCGCGCAGCTGCTTCAGGCCCTTCCTGGTGAGCGTGTAGAACTTGGCCTGGCGGTTGTTTTCCGACGCGCCCCATTCGGAGTCGATCCAGCCGGCGGTTTCGAGCCGCTGCAAGGCGGGATAGAGCGAACCTTGATTGACGCGCAGGACGTTGTCGGAGATCTGCTGGATGCGTTGTGAAATTCCCCAGCCATGTTGCGCGCCGAGGGCCAGCGTCTTGAGGATCAGCAGGTCGAGCGTGCCTTGCAGGAGGTCAAGCGGTCTTGTCGCCATTCGACAAGAGCATCGCCAGTCTCTTGTCGAATGTCAACAGGAGCACCGAGTTTAGGTGGGACGAATGTTGAAAACGGGGGCTGCCCCCAGATTCAACATTTCAGTAGATGAAGGGAATCATCCGCCAGGTGCGGGCGGTCAGCCGGGCGTAGTCGGCGGCCCTGGGGCCGGTCGCGAGGACGCGTTCTTCTTCGCGCGCCGAGATCACGTAACACGTAATCATGAACACAGCCGTGATGCCGAGGATGATGCTGTGCATGGCGATTGGCGCGGCCAGCCACGCCAGCGAATACGAAAGATAGATGGGATGGCGGATGACACGATACGGGCCTTCGCTCAGGATCGTGTCGCACCTCGGCGTGTAGACGAACGTGCGCGTCAGCGGGACGCGGCGCGCGGCTTCGATCGCGGCGAGGAACAGCCCCAACGCCACGCCGTACAGCGCCAGGCCGATGGCCGCCCAGGCGTTACCGGCGCTGTCGAGGACCAGCAACGCCAGGCCGTGCGTCACGCCGACCACGACGCTCAGATCCTGGAAGAGCCGCTGCGGGCGGGTCAGCGTCGGTGGCTGGACGAAAAAATTCTGCAGGGCGACGGCGAACACAATCAGGGTAGCGGCGCCGGCGCCGGCGAGCATCCATTCGAGCAGTGTGTCCGGGGCTTGTTCGAGCAAGGGTTTAGCGTTCGAAAGTATAACGTCGAGGTTGCACGGAAAACGCTGCGTGTTGCACGATCTTTGGGCCGATCAGCCGCGGCCGATGAACGGGACAAAAGTACCGGTGCGGCGGCGGTACTCCCGGTATTCCTCGGCGCGCGGGCTCGACAACCACACGCGCTCTTCGCGAATCGCGGCCAGGATCGTGACGAGCATCAGCGGCGCCGCCAGGAACCACATCACCACGTGATCGATCGCGACGGGGCCCGCCAGCGCGCCCAGCAGATAGCCCGTGCAGAACGGATGGCGCACCCAGCGGAACGGACCGTCGGTGATCAGCCGATCCGGCAGCGGCAGGTCGATAAACGAACGCTGCAAGCGCGTGCGCTTCGCCGATTCGATCGCGGCGAGGAAGATCGCAATCGCGAGCATGTACATCGCGATCCCGGCGCCCACCCACGGATCGCTGCGTGGCGGTAACAGCATCACACCCAGGAAGCCGAGCAGCGCCAGCACCAGCGACCCGTAATGCACCGCGATCACCCATCCCGGCCGCGGCGAGCGCTCGAAGTAGAGCGTCAGCCCCGCGGCGAAGAACAGCACCATTGCCGCCGACGCGCCAGTCAGGACCCACTGAATCAGCGTCTGCGGAAGTTGCAGGATCAATGCGATGTTCGCCCGGCAAAGAGACGCGACAGCGACGGCAAGATCATGCCGGTGCCGTGCTTGTAGGTGCGATACGCCTCGCCAAAACGATCTTCCAGCTGCTTCTCTTCGCGGCGCGCCGAGACGACGTACGCCGAGATCGGGACCAGGCAGAAGAGGCCGATGAAGGGCCCGTGCGTCGCAACCGGCGCGGCCAGCCACGCCAGCGAATACGCCAGGTAGAACGGATGACGAATCACCGCGAACGGACCGCGCGTGATCAACGCGCGCGGCATCGGATCGTCGACCAGCGTGCGCGGCAGTTGCACGCGCCGTGCGGCTTCAAGGGAACTGAGGAACAAGAGGGTCGCGGCCACATACATCGCGATGCCGGCGATCGCCCAGTTCGGGCCGGCCGAACCGCGAATCAGCAGCACGCCAAAGTGCGCCACCGCCAGGCCGATGCTGATGTCCTGCAACGCGCGCAGCTTCGGGTGGCCGACGCGCGAATCCACGAAAAAGTCCTGCATCGCCACGACCACGATCAGCGCCGTTGCCAGTGCCACGGCCAGCAGGACCCAGTCGAGTGGCGTTTGCGGAAGTACCCTCATCGGAATTTGCACGACTTATTTCACCTTCGGGGGGTGGCGCAATCCTACCCGATGAGCTACACAGATTTATGGCCATTACAGGCCCGGCTGTCCTTCTTCGTCCTATATTGTCTTATAATGGCGTCCGTGCCCAGCGGAAATAACTGGGCATTGAGCTGTTGATGCGACGACTGAGGCTCTTCGTCAGGACCTATCGTCAGGCCCGCAGGCTGGGTTTTACGGTGGTGGACGCGATGCGGGCGGCCCGCGTCAGTTCCCGCGCGGCCTAGCGCCACCCCCTCCGAAAATAATTACGCGGCCTGGGACCGGACCACGTGGATCGCGAGCGCGACGCGGCCCGGGATGGCCAGCTTCGAGTAGATCGAGGCGAGGTGGCGCTTCACCGTCTCCGGGCTGATCCCGAATTCCTCGGCAATCTGTTTATTGCTCAACCCGCGCGCGATGGCGTCGGCCATTTGCCGCTCGCGCGCGGTGAGAGGTTCGATGTAGGTCGTCTCGTCCGTGATCATGGGTTTCGCCTTCCAACCCATAGACGGACCCTGACGGGTAATTCCGGCGCCGTTGACTAATCGATGATCGTCGGCGGGCAGCACCCGCATTCAATGGTCTTCATCGTGATGCAGGCGCTTTCGTCCGTTGGGAAGTAACGCTCATCGAGCGCCGTACTCTTGCCCGGCGCAGGCTCCGTCAACTCGAAATATGCCCTGAAATCGTCGACCTTGTTGGTCATTTGGTGAGCGGAGGCGAGATTGGAGATGCTGATCGTGTCGACCTCGGCGTTGAACTTCTTGGGATCGCGAGGGACGGCATTGACGACGATCTGCCCCTTCTGACCACCGCGATCAAGCAGGAATCGGATCTGTTTGTAATCGATCAGCGCGACGGTGACGACGTTCTTGATTGCGCGAGCTCGGTCAGCACCTTTCGCGTCCTTCCACTTGCTCTGATTGTCCTTCGAGCGCCTGAATATCCAGGCCGAGACGTCCTGCTTCTCGCGAGCGGACAACGGCAGGCCCACATGTTCAAATGAGCCGAACGAGAGGTGGACCGTCGCGCTCGCGTTCTTCGGGCTATCCCAATCCTTCGTCGCTTTCTCCGCAAATTCGGACATGTGCGGGAAAGACTGCACGCCGCGAAATGTCCGCGAGCTCGCGCACGAGAAGACATCCTCGTTTCCCTCATTCCACTGAATACTGCCCGTCCCGGTTATTGATGAATAGGTGGTGCCGTTGGTGGCATCGACCTCCATGTCGACGCGCGTGTCGGCAAGGTTCCAGTACAAAGCGTCTGGTGTCGACGCCGACGCGGCCACGCTTGAACTCTCGAAAAGCAAACGCGGTATTGACAACGTTGCCAAGTGGTCGGGCACCTGAAGACCGCTCTTTTTCGGCGCGGTTAGCAAGGCGATGTCGGCACGAGTCGTAATCGCCCCAGTTTTGTTCTGTTTCAGCATGCACAGCCCGGAAATGGTCAATCGAATCGGAGTGAGGGGCGCCGTCACCGCCTGCGCAGGTGCAACGGACTGCTCCGGCGCAGGCGGTGGGGTGTCTTTCTTCGAAGTAAATCCGCACCCCACCAAACCGGCCGAAGTGCCGAGTAGAGAAATGTTCCGGAGGGCACGACGTCGCGATACGTTCATATCTCAGCTCCTATTCGTTGACGATCGGGAAAACCACGCGGGCGACGATCCAATCGCAACGTACGCCCCCCAAGTCCTTCGCGCACCGCACTCGCCACCTTCGGTCAAGCACTCGATCGTGGCGAGCCGCAACGCCGAAACGTAATCGCCAGTGGTGGCGGCATGCCGATGCATCTTCAGCATCAGCGGCATGCTTGCGGAGTCTGGCACTGACCATCGGGTGCCGACAACCAAACCGGCGCCGGCGACAAGGAATGCTTTGCCAATCCCCAGCGGACCTTCGGTGCCGCTGGTTCGTCCTCCGACCGTGTCGCAAGCGGCCAGGATCACTGCGCGGGTCTTGCTGAAGTTCAGCGCGCCAATCTCGCGTGCGGTCAACGTGCTCGTCAACGGAGTCGCACCCCGGAGGACCAATGAGGATTCGTCCGGTGCGGCCTCGCGATAGAGCGCGTGCCCGGCAAAGTGCACCACGCCAAATTGTGGGGCGAGTCTCTTGAAGGCTTCCGGAGTGGCGTCCACTTCGGTCACAAGCGTTGAGTTCGTTACTTGGCGGTGCAGTAGCTGCAGTTCGTCCCGGGCGCCAGCAAGCGATTGAAGACCGAGCATTGCGGACACCCCAGGGGCTGGACTTCCGCCGATGAGGAGGGTGGCCGGATTTCCGCCGTCAAGTCTGTGCGCTTGTGCCATTGCCCGCGTGACCGAGAGACCGGGACTGAGAGCAATGGCCACGTCCGCGACTAGTGGCTTCCCTGACCAGGGCGACGTGACCAGTGGCCACGGAATTCTCGACATCACCCCGACCGGGCAGACCACCATCACACTGGCGCGCTTCAGCACGGCTTCGATTGGCGAGAGCAACTGCTGGCCGATTGTCTTCAGGGCGGGATAGTCTCCAACATCGGACTCGATAGCGGCGACCGCAGATTCAAGTTCCTTGGATGTTGCGTGAACGACGTAGTGCTTGATGCCGTCGCGTGTAACGGTCCACATCAAGACACCGCTCGCCGCCGGGACGTAATACACAAACACGACCCCAGGCGCCAGCTGGCTCCGGGCCTCGTCAAGACCGACGTGACACTGCGATGTCCACGTGAGACACCACAATTCCTCCAGTGACGACAAGGCGGCCGCGTCCTGATGATCGACCGACACCTGGAAATCAATCCACTCGGAGACAAGGTCCGACGCGGATTCGACCCGCGCCAGCGACAGCGTCGTGGCTCGCATCGCGCTCACATGCTGTCTCAGCGCGGCAAAACCCGCAGCCAGACTGGTGCGGGCCCCGTCCAAATCACCGAGCTGGCGATTCAGCCGGCCTTGCAACAGGTACAACTTCGGAAGTTTTTCGCGACGGTGAGCGTCCATCATGTAGTTGATGGCGCCGGCGACTTCGGTCAACGCCGCTTGGGGGTCCGCCGCGGCATACAGCTCGGACAATGCGCTCTGCAGCTCGCCGCGCAGGAACTTGTCATAAGTCAGATCAGCATGGGCGTTGATTCTCGCGGCTGCTGTTTCGAGATCGACGCGTGCCAGGTCCGTCTCACCTAGGCTGGTTGATGACTTCGCACGTGCGATTAATCCTTCCACGGCTGAAACCGGCACACTCGCACGATTGGCAGTCTCGATGAATGAACGCTGGAAGCGTCTCGCCGCTCTGGTCTCGCCACTCTTCAACGAAACGGCAGATGCGACAAATGCCACCGATAGGCGCCGTCGGTAGTCAGGCTCACGGCTGAGCAGCGGCAACGCGACATTGACCTCGCGCCACGCCTTCGAATAGTCACCGATCAGATGCAGTACTTCAGCAGTCAGATTGCTCGCGTATCGGGTCGTGGCGTCATCGCCCGCAGAGCGCGCGGCGTCGGCACCTTCGCGGTAATACTCGAGCGCTTCTCCCAGCCGGCCCTGACCACCGACGAGAATCCCCAACGCCATGTTGGCTTGCGCGGCAACGGCATAGTGGCGCTCTTTGAGCGCTTCCGCTGCGGTCCCCCGCAACAGCGGTTCCGCTGTGCCGACATCTCGCAGGTGGTAGTAGACAGTCCCGAGATTGGCGTCGGCATCCAGCCGCAGCGGCGAGTCCAGGCGGTGAAAGATTTTTGACGCGCTCTGCAATGGCAGTAGGGCCTGCGCAAAGAGATACCGCCGATACAGTGACTTGCCTTCGACAAGCAAGCGTCGGCCTTCGACAAGCTCCGGCGAGTCTCGCGCATCTTCGATGGTCGACGGTTGAGGCGCCGTGGACTCTCCGAGACTCGAGACCTTCTGGAGCAGTGCCAAGCGCCCTTCGGCTTCGGCTCTCCACGCCCCGCTTTCGAGCGACACGCACTTTGTCCAGGCTTCGATGGCCTGATCCCGCAGCTGCAGACGTTCAAGCGCGATCGCGAGATTGAACCAGGCCTCAGGCAATTTCGAATTGAGTTCGGTTGCGCGCTCCGCGGCTGCGAGCGCCTTCGCGACGTCATCGGGATGGTCGATCGGTGATGTCCGGGACAGGTAGGCCGCAGCGAGATCGCTCAGAAGGTCTGCCGATGGTTTCTCTGCTGCCAGTGCCTCGAGCAGCAACACCGCTTCATCGGTTCGACCGAGTAACACAAGTGACACGGCATACGCTTGCCGCGCGGAGGGATCTCGTTTGGCTTCCGCCTGTGCTCTTCCGGCGCTCGCCATTAAAGAAAGGTTGTCAGTCGCTTTCGGCGCCGTTCCACGGGAGACCGCTTGAAGATCGCCATGCGCAAATCCACCTGTCAGTCTCGCCTCGATGTATCGCTCTGCGCCTACCGCGGCGACCAATTGCTCGACGCGCGGATCAACCCGATCGCCGCGCAAGCGTTGCAGCCACTGCGGCTGCACGACAACCAGAACGATCGCGGCGGCAGCAGCCAACACTCCGGCGGCGATCGTCCATCGACGCACGGTTGGCACCTTCCCCTTAGGCACGAAAGGCACAGTACGCACCCCAGGCACCGCGAGCTCGTCGAGTGCTTTCATCGACTCGACGAGCACTGCATAGCTGTCAGGATCCTTCGCGAGCTCGGCCTCAACCGCGGCGCGCTGCTCGGGGGTCAAGCGCTTGTCGATATACGCCGCAATCATTTCAGGGTCGAGGTTCATGCCCGCCTTGGGTTCATTGCTCATGCGTGCGCCCCCCCGGCGTTCGGTAGATGGGACGGACCCCCGCCGCTGTTTCCGGAACCATCCTCGAAATCATCGTCAAACCCATCGTCGAGCAGGCCACGCACGTCCTCGTCGGAAATGCCCTTGGCTTTCATCGACGCGCGCAGCTGCTTCCACAATTGCTCGAACCGCCGATACAGCTGCTTTTGCTCCGCATCCACGACCTTGGCGATGCGCGCGACCGTGAATTGATCCTCGTAGCGAAGCTTGACGATGAGGTGGTCGGCGGGCGGGAGTTCGCTCATCGCGGCCCGGAGCGCGGCAAGAATCTTCACGGTTTGCACACGGCGTTCATCGTCTTCCACCGGATTGTGATGCGGCGCCGGCATCTCGAGCAGCGCGTCGCTGCTGGTCCGCTGGCGTCGCGGACGTTGTTTGAGCTGCACCCAGGCCTCGTCACACTCGCCGATCGACGCCGCGGTGCCCTTCGACACCAGCATCTGCGCCGCCTGGCCGAAGTCGATGCCGTCGCGCAGCACCAGCCGCTCGAGCTCAATCGCCACCGGTCCCAGCCGCCGCGCATCCGCGGTCGGCCGCCATTTACCCCATTCCTTGATGCGCCAGTCGAGGAACAGCCGCTGAATGACGGTGACGAGGAACGTCTTGAAGGTGCTGAGGTTCTGGAACTTGCGCAGGATGGCGCAGTCGTCTTCGAGCAGCTTTAGCCGCGCCCACGACGAAAATTCATCGCCATCATCCGCCGACAGCCGATGAGCGCGACGGGTATACGCCAGGACCGATTCAATCGTGTCGGCGTGTTCCGTGTAGAGGTTCTGTGTTGCCACGCAGGGAGAGACGCGTGGGCATTATGGGGAAACTGAACAGCTAGGACAAGCCGGAAATGACCCGGTCGGGTCACGTCCGGCTTCATCACAAAGCGTGCAAATCGATACCGTTACTTGATCGCCGCGACGACGCGCTTGCCGAATTCGGCGATGTTGCCGGCGTGCCAGCGCCACACCACGACCAGGTCCTGGTCGGGGGAGATCAGGATGGTGTTGCTGCCGGCGCCGTTGGCGCCGAAGGCGTTGGGCGGCATGCCGGGATAGTTCGAACAGCCGGCGCGGTTGCCCTGTTGCGGTCCGTTCGGGCACTTCGCGTTGTCCTGGCGCGTGTTGAGCCACCACAGGTAGCCGTAGTCCGGTGAATTCGGCACGGGGCTCGGCGTCAGCGCCGCTTTGACGTAAGCGGGCGGGACGATCTGCTTGTCGCCCCACTTGCCGCCGCGCAGCCACAGGTAACCGAAGCGCGCCATGTCCTGCGCGTTGATCCACACGCCGCCGCCCCACCGCGTGCCGCCGCTGACCGACGCGACCTTCTTGCCGTTCAACTCGACGAAGCTGTTGTGATACGGAATCCAGCGCCACGTGTTCGACGCGCCGATCACGTCCATCACCTGCTCGCGGAACACGTCGGGCACGGGCTTGTTGAAGGTGCGCAGCAGCGACAACGAGAAGCGATTGATGCGCACGTCGTTGTATTCGTAGTAAGTGCCCGGCTTGCGGCGCTCGCGCGGCTTCATTTCACCTTCGCCGAAGGCCTCATGCCCGAGGAAGGTGTCGGGCTTGGTGAACATGGTGCCTTCCCACTCGCTCTCCTGGTTGAGATGGTTCTTCCAGGTAATCACGCCGTTGCCGGGCGAGTCGTAGCCGCCGTCCTTGACGGTCGCGCCGACGGTGGCGTTCAAGTCCTTGATCAATCCGTCGCGTACCGCAATCCCCGCCACGGTCGACAGCATGCTCTTCGCGACCGAGTAAGTCGGATCGGCCCACGTCGTGTCGCCGAATTCGGCGACCAGGTAGCCCTTGTAGATGACGACGCCGTTGGTGTGCGCGCGGATGTTGGGAACGGATCCGAGCAGCGTGCCGAAGGTGCGCTCCTGATCGGAGAAGTCCATCTCGCGGCGCGTCTCGTGCGACTTGGCGTAGTCGACGGCTTCCTGCAGCTTGACGGGATCGAGACCCAGTTCCGCCGGCGACTTCTTTGCCCACGCGCCCGCAGGCGGATAGTAAGGCGCCTGTCGTGCTTCGATCGTCACGTACGAAGCCACAGAGGCACAGAGGCACAGAGCAACAACAGCTAATACGAGGTGCTTTTGATTTCGTGTGTGATTCATTGGCGTTTTCCTAAAACAGCTCCGTGCTTCCGTGGCTCCGTGGCGCGTCCGTGATCAGTATCCCGGCCCAAGCATCACGGCGTTCATGAACAGCAACATCGTCGATTCGGTGAACGCACGATAGTTCGGCTCTTCGGCGAATGCAATGACATGGCCCTGGCCGAACGGCTGCTCCATCAGGAACGCCTTCTGCACGAGGATGTCCTGCGCATCGGGCCAGATCAGGCCGGAGGCAATCAATTTGTCCTTGGTGCCGTAGATGCCGACGTTGCGGCCGCTGTTGAGTTTGATCGGCGCAAACACGCGATTACCTTCGATCATCACCTGCGTTTCACCGTCGTTGCCGGCGGTCAGCCAGTGATTGGTATCGAGCGTGACGCGCAGGATCGCACCGGGCTGCGAAGCGGGCCGCTCGCGATCCGGTTGAATCGCCTTGTCGTAGTCGAACTCACCAGGCTTCGGCGCGGCCCCACCCGCCCCACCCGCCCCACCTGCCCCACCCGCCCCACCCGCCGGTGGCACATCCGGCCGACCATCTTTTAACAGCGTCGTCGTATCCAGCAGCCCGACACCGGAACCCGTGGCCCAGCGTGATGCTTCCGCCAGCGTCACCAATGTGCCGCCGGCGCGCAGCCAGTCCTTGATGCGATTCAACACGCCTTCGTTGATCGATCCCGCGAAATTTCCGGACGGCAACACGATCACGTCGTAGTCGTTGAAGTTGGCGCGGCCGAGGGAGTTCGTGCGCACCGCCGTGACCGGAACGCCAAAGCGGCGCTCGAGCACGAAACGCGTCCAACCGGCAGAGAGCGTGCTGGTGGGCGTGTCCCAGGCCAGCAGCACCTTCGGCGCTTTCAAGGCGGGCACATTGCTGCTGCCGAGCGAATTACCTTCATCCGACCACGTGGAGTCGATCGGAACGACCTCCGCGCCGTGCTTGGCGACGAGCGCCGACAGCCTGGCGTGAAGATCGGCGGGATTGCCGGCATTGCGAATGAACGCGGTGCCGATCGGATACTTGCGGCCGTTGTGCGTGAACCCGCCACCCACGCTGCGGATGCTGATACCGGAACTCAGGGCTTCGACCGACAGCGCGGCTGCCGCCGTACCCCACGGCATCAAGTAGCCCACCTTGCCCGGCGGCAGCGGACGCGGTGGTGGCGGCACGTCGTATTGAGCTGAGACCGCCGTCGTCTTCACGTTGATCGGCGAGGGGCTCGTGACCGTCTCGACGTCGAACAGCATCGGCAGGTTCCACGCAGTAATGTCGTAAATCTCGTCGTTGAGGCGCAGCTTGCGGCGCTCTTCCTGCCTCTTGATGAACTCCGCCGACTGCTCGGTCTTCGGATCGAGCAGGTTGCGCACCATTCGCGCGTTCGGCTGCGCGTTGGACACGAGGTAGGCGCCCGCCGGAATCGTCCGCGAGGCCATCTTGATTGGCTCTTCGGCGCGGCGCACATCAATGCCCTGCGTGGCCAGGTTCTTCGCCAGCAGATCCGCGCGCGAGATGTCCTGTCCGGGCACCAGCACGTATTCGCGGATCGCGGCCTTCTCACCTTCCGCGATGGCGCTGCGGCGATATTCGAGATAGTTACGCATCAGCATCTCGCGATTTCTCGCGGCGGTGATGCAGGTGGTGATGGCGGCGTTGAAGTGGTGCATGACGCCGTCGCGATAGGTCATCGTGACGCCGTCGCTGCGCGCGAACGTCAGGCCGCGGGCCGACGCCTGCTCGTAGGTGTTGCCGATCGATCCCTGGAGCGTTGGCCACGAATCGCCATAGCCGGGATAGAACGCGTCGTAGGTATCGCGCACGAAATACCCCCACCCGCGCTCGTCGAATCGCGCCGCGTTGGCGCGGCCCAGGAGCTCCCAACCGGCGATCTGATTTTTCGTGATGTGCGGATTGATCGCTTCGGCCGGCGGCGAGAAGTAATAGGTATTGTCGCCGCCCTGCTCATGGAGATCGACGGTGATCTGCGGCATGTACTCGAGGCCGATCTTGATGCGACCGCGCGTCTCGGGCTGCGACTGCGCGAACCAGTCGCGATTCATGTCGAACAGGTAGTGGTTGCTGCGTCCGCCCGGCCACGGCTCATCGTGTTCAGCCGAATACGGCGCCGGGTCCGGCGCGGCGGCGCGACCCTGCTGGTTGCCGGCGATGAATCGCGCGCGGCCGTCGGGGTTCTGCATCGGATCGATCAGCACGAGCGCGTCGCGAAACACCGAGTCGACGCCGGCATCGCCCTGCGCGGCCAGCAGGTGGTACGCCTCCGCCAGCGCGGCGTCGCTCGACGAGATCTCGTTGCCGTGCACGCCGTGAATCAACCACACCACGACCGGCAGCTCGCGGGCGAGACGATCGCCGTCTGCCGGCGGCGTCACGCGCGGATCGCCAAAGCGCTTGATGTCGGCCTTGAGCTGATCAAGCCTGGCGATGCGATCGGGGCTGCCGATCACGAACAGCCACAGCGGCCGGCCCTCCCAGGTCCTGGCGTATTCGATCAACCGCGTCCTGGCCGGCGCCGCTTTCTGCAACGCTTGTAGATAGGTGGCGATACCGTCGGTCGTCGTGATCACCTCACCGTGATCGTGGCCAAGGACGGATTTGATTGTGGGGATCGCCGGATCGTATTTCGCGCCCGGCCAGAACGCGGGTTCCTGCGCTGATACGGACGACGCCACGGAGGCACAGAGGCACAAAGCAAACAGGATTTTCACGCCCGTTAGCTTATGACAGGTCCGCTGCGGCCCTTCAGCCTTCTGACTACAGCCAGCCCCGCTGGCGGGCTAACCGCGCGGCTTCGATGCGGTTCGTCACTCCAAGCTTGGCAATCGATTCCGAGAGGTAATTGCGGACGGTGCCTTCGGAGAGATTCAGGAGCTTCGCAATGTCGGCGCTCTGCAGACCCTCTTCCGCCGCGCGCAGCACTTGCCGCTCGCGGTCCGTGAGCGGATCGCCCTCGCCCCACGCTTCCTGGGCGAGTTGCGGATCGACGACGCGCAGGCCCTGGTGGACGCCGCGGATCGCGTCGGCGAGCTTTTCGGCGGGCGCGTCTTTCAGTAAGTAACCCGACGCGCCGGCATCGAGGGCGCGTCGCAAATACCCCGGCCGCGCAAACGTCGTCAGGATGATGATGCGCGGCCGGTTGCCCTTGCGGGTGCGGTGCAGCTCTGCCGCCATTTCCAAACCGGTCATGTGCGGCATCTCGATGTCGGTGAGGACCACGTCCGGATCGGTCTGCGCCGCCAGCGCCAGGGCCTCGCGTCCATCGTGCGCGCGGGCGACAACTTCGATGTCGGGTTCGATCTCGAGCAGCGCGGCGAGCGCTCCGAGCACCATTGCCTGATCCTCGGCGATCAATACACGAATGCTCATAGCGGCAGCGAGATCAGCAGTCGCGTGCCGTTGGCGGTGTCGCGCTGCAGCGCGCCACCCAGGGCGTGGATGCGTTCGCTCATCCCGCTCAATCCATTGCCAAACGGCGCGTCACCACCGCGCCCATCGTCCTCGACCTCCATCAACGCCGATCCGTCCTGCGCGTAGAACTTGATGTGGCACTTGGTGGCGGCGGCATGACGAATGACGTTGGTAGCGGCTTCGCGCAATGCGAGCGACAGCGCGGATTCCTGCGCCGGCGCCAGCTTCAGGTGGTGTGCTTCGATGGTGGTATCGATGCCGGCGGTCGTGAGGGTCTCGCGAACATGCTCGATCTCGGCTGCCAGGCCGGATGAGCGATAGCCGGTGATCGCCTCGCGCACGTCGGCGAGGCCTTGCCGCGAGATCCGCTCGACCTCCGAGATCTCCTGCAGCGCGCGAGCAGGGTCGCGCGACATCAACTTTTGAGCCAGCTCGCTCTTGAGCACGACGACCGACAAGGTGTGTCCGAGCAGATCGTGCAGGTCGCGGGCGATGCGTTCGCGCTCCGCCAGCTTCGCCAGGCGCTCGACTTCATCCTGCGCGATCCTCAGCCGCGCATCCCCGACTTCCTTCGCCCTCGCCTGGATGGTGATCGCGCCGATCAGCGCGGAGATGACGACCGATCCAATGTAGAACCACCACTGCGCGCCGAGCAGGAACGACGCGATGCCACCGATCGCCACCTGCACCGCCAATACCATCGCCGCCTTGCGCGGCGGAAAACCGTTGCCGACAAACGCCGAGCCATAGATGAAGAACGACGCCGCGGAGGGATTCCAGGACGACCCGGCGATCGCCAGCACATCCAGGCCGGCGATGATCCACAGGATGCGCGGCCCGCGGATGAAGTAGCCCGCGAAGTACAGGTTGAGGAACGCCAGGTAGCCGGCCAGCAGCACCTCCTTCTGGTAGCCGTCGGCGGGCGCAAGCAGCGACGTGAACAGGAACGGCAGCGAGTAGATCAGCCAGGCATAGGTCTCCCAGCTGAGATCACGAAACCGCTTCGGAGCGGCGGTCATGGCGTTGGCATCCTTCGACCGCCAAGATACACCGTCACGACCTTGCGATACGCATCCACACGCTCGGTCGGATCGGCCTCGAGCACCACCAGATCGGCGATCGCACCGGCGGAGATGCGGCCGAGCGCAGCCTGGCCGATGCGATCGGCCGCGCGCGACGTCGCGGACTTCAAGACATCCGTCAGCGGCATTCCGGCCTGCGCCAGCAATTCCAGTTCACGAATCAGCGAGATGCCGTGGAAGGTGACGGGATTGCCGGCGTCGGAGCCGGCGATCACCGTCACACCGGCGCGGATGGCCCTCGCGGTTTGCTGCAATGATCCGGCAAACGCATTCGCCATCATCGTTGACGTGTCTCCCTCTTGAATCATCGGCGCCAACGGTGATGCCGGATCGAGGAAGGACTGCATGATCTGCGGCATCGCGATGCGGCGCACGTCAGGATCGTTGCCGCGAATCGCCCCGCGTTTCCACGCCCAGTCGAGGACGACGAGGGTGGGCGTGAAGGTGACCTTCTTCGCCGCCATCAGGGCGATCGTTTCATCAGACAGGCCGCGCGCGGCGTGCTCGATGCCGTTGACGCCGGCTTCGACGGCCATCCGCACGTCCTGGTCCGTGCCGACATGCACGGTCGTCTTCATCTTCCGCGCCTTCGCTTCCGCCATCGCCGCCAGGAACACGTCGTCTTTCATCCGCGGCATCGGGTGGCCATCGAACCCGGGTTCGAGGACCAGCTTCACGATGTCGACGCGCTCGCGATCGAGCTCCGCGATCGCCGCGCGCGCGGCTTCAGGCGTCTCGACCTGGCGCGTCAGCACGTCGGCGAGGCCGGGAATGAAGCCGAACATCTCTGTGGGGTGGCCGCCCTTCGCCGTAATCGACGGCCCCGAGTAAAACGTGCGCGGCGCCATCTTCGTGCCGGCCGCGACCTCATTCGAGAGCTCGCGCATCTCCTTGAGGTTGTCGGTCAGCGACACCACCGCGGTCACGCCGGCGGCGAGCGTCGCGTGGAGATCGTGCGCCAGACGATCGGGCGTGCGCTCGATCGGCGCGGCGCCGACGCCACCCGATCCACCCCAATGCACGTGCGAATCGAACAGTCCAGGAATCACGAAACGGCCGTGAAGATCTTCGACCTTCGCGCCATCTGGTATCGCGACGCGATCGTCGTCGAGGGCCACCTCCGATACCTTGTTGTCACGGATGGTGAGGCGCGCATTGGTGATGCGTCCGCCGAGTCCGTCAAGCACGGTGGCGCCACGCAGCACCAGCACCTGTCCCTGCGCTCCTCCTGCCTCGACGCGACGGGTGCCGGGCATGTCGACCATGCGGAACGCCGGGGCGGCAATCGCCGAGACGCCGAGAGTGAGTGAGAACGCGAGCGCGATGATCGCGAGCGAGCGGCGCGGCATCGGATCGGTGCCTTCCCATCGAAACAGCATCGACGTCATGACGATGCCGACGGCGCCGACGGCGAGTAGCACGGACATCGATCCCGACAGCGCCCAGACGTTGTCGCCGCGGACGATGACGCCCGAGTAGACCTCGTTGAGATACGTCGTCGGCAACACGCGGGCAAATCGCTGAACGCCGGCCGGCAACATCGCAAACGGGAAGGAGGCGCCGGAGAGAAACATCATCGGAAAGAACAGCAGGTTCGCAATCGCCGGCGCGGTGCGAACGTCGCGCGCGGTGTTCCCTACCAACAGTCCCATCGGTACCAGCGCGCACGCGCCGCAGAGATAGGCGACGATCAGCGTCAGCCAGGAGCCCGCCATCTGCACACCGAACAGCAACCGGCCGAGCACCATCAGCACGACGAGCGAGATCAGGCCGGTGATGATCGCGGTGACACCGTGCGCGAGCGCCACCGCGGCCGCAGGGGCCGGCGTGACGCGCAGGCGGCGCAACAATCCGATCTCGCGCTGCTGCACCAGCGGAATCGCCACACCAAACAACGACGCCGACATCAACGTCGTCGTCAGCAGCCCGGGCATCAGGAATGCCATCACGCGCCCGTCGCCGCGCGCCATCACGAACCCGAACAGCAGCAGGAATCCGAGCGGGAACGCCGTCATCCAGAAGAGCGCCGTCCTGGAGCGGCGAATTTCCGTCAACTGCGCGCGAATCAGAGCGAGGGTCGAACGGAACATGATCAGGCGGCTCCTACGAGTTGGAGGTAAACGTCTTCGAGCGAAGGTCGCTTCAATCGCAGGTCGTCGAGCCGCGCACCGGAGGCGCGAAGCGAATCCGCCAGGCCGACAATGGCTGCCGTGGGATCCGAGGTGCGGTAGCGCAACAGCGCGCCATCGCGGCCCTCGAACGTTGCCTGCGGGACGAGATGCGCCGGATCGGCAGCACCGCTGACATCCAGCCACAGCGTCGACGAACCGGCCGCGCGCGCCAGCAGTTCGAGGGGCGTGCCGTCGGCGACGATGGCGCCGGCAGCGAGGATGATGACGCGATCGGCGAGCGCTTCGATCTCGTCGAGATAATGCGATGAGATCAACACCGTCTTGCCGTCGGCCTTCAACGACTGCAGGATGTCGTGAATCTGCCGCCGCGCGATCGGATCGAGGCCCGACGTCGGCTCGTCGAGGATGAAGAGATCCGGATCGTGCAGCATCGCCATCGCCAGGGCGAGGCGCTGCTTCTGTCCACCGGACAGCCCGCGCACCATCGCCCTGGCCTTGTCGACGAGATCGACCCGCTGCAACACCTCCGCGGCCGGCCTGGATGTCGGATAGAGCGCGCCGTACAGCTTCAGCGTCTCAAGAACGGTGAGGTCCTGCATGAACGCGGTGGTTTGCAGCTGCACGCCGAGGCGCGCGCGCAGTGCCGCCGGTGCGTGCGCCGGATCGATGCCGAGCACCGACACCGATCCGGATGTTGCCGACCGCAAGCCCTCGAGGATTTCGACGAACGTCGTCTTGCCCGCGCCGTTCGGCCCGAGCAAACCGATGATTTGTCCAGTCGCGGCGATCGACAGGTCGATCCCGCCGAGCGCCTGCACCGCGCCATACGATTTACGGAGCGCCGAAACTTGAATCATGACGACGCCATCGTCGTCTTCGGCAGACAGGGATGTAAGTGCCGCCCGTCAGGCGTTCGGGATGACGTCTGTCATACTGGCCCCTCGACTTCGCTCGGGGCCACCCTGGGCCTGTCGAAGGGTGGAAATATGGCGGGGAAATCGCATTCCTATCCGATTCGGATGCGTTGGACGGGCAACACCGGCCAGGGCACCCGCGACTATCGGGGCTACGAGCGCGCGCACGAGTACTCGGTGCAAGGCAAGCCGGTGATTCCGGGCTCGGCCGACCCGAATTTCCGCGGCGACGCGACGCGTTACAACCCTGAAGAGCTCCTGGTGATGTCGGTGTCGTCGTGCCACATGCTCTGGTATCTGCATCTCTGCGCCGATCACAAGGTCGAAGTCGTCGACTACGTGGATGACGCGGTGGGCACGATGGTCGAGGACGCGGCGCGCGGAGGATTCTTCACCGAGGTGATCCTGCGGCCGGCGGTGACGATTGCCGCCGGAGGCGACGTGGCGCTCGCGGAATCGCTGCACGAGCGCGCACACCATCTCTGCTTCGTCGCCAACTCGGTGAATTTTCCGGTCCGCTGTGAACCGGTCACCAAGTTAAGCGCGGCTTAGAACAACGACGAATCACGTGCCTTTCGTCTGCTGAGCTGCTAAACGGCGATCGCTGCTACCCTTCGGCCAGGGAGGGTCGTATGCATCTGCTGCTTCTGGTGTTGGCATCGCTCACGCTTCAGTCGCCGGCTCCCGTCACTGATTTCTCCGGCACCTGGAAGATGGTGCCCGAACGCAGTGGATCAGCCGAACAATCTCAACCAATCACCGCGATGACGTTCGTCATCGAGCAGTCACCCGCGAACATCCGGCTGGATATGACCAGCGGGCATGACAAGACGATTTCGGCCAGCTACCCGTTTGGGCCTGCGCCGAAGCCGCCGGCTGATCCGGTGGGCGCCGGTGAACAGCGCGCCTACTGGCAGGGAAACAAGTTGACCGTCGAACGCGGCGGAACGATCAGCGGACAGACCGTGTCATCCAGGCAGACGCTGAGTCTCAGCGCGGATCGATCGGAAATGACCGTCGAGCGCGTGGTCATCGTGCAGCATGGCTACACGCTCAGGGGCACGCCGAACTACGCCACCGTCAAGGACGTGTTCGTTCGCGTGTCGCAGTAGTTATTCGGCGATGTAGCGCCAGGCGCCGCCGGCATCGCGCCGCCAGATCGTGAAGAAGGGCGAACTCGGCGACGGCTTGCCGTCTGGACCCGGCTGGTTGCGATTGATGTAGCCGATCGTGACGCCGAAGTCCCCGCTCGCGGCGATGATTGTTTTCTCCGGCCCCCAATTCACCGGGCTGGTGTTCACCGCACCACCGCCGCCGACCATGTTGCCGATCGCTTCGTTGCCGATAACGAATGCCGTGACATCGGGGCCGCCGAGATTCATCGCATCCGGGCTGCCATATTTTTTGAACGCCGGGCCGAGCCCGATCGCCTGTGCATCGCGCGAGAACGATCGCTCCGCTTCGGCGAGGCTCTCCCGATCGCGATCGATCGCCGACGCATTGCGTTTTGCCGCGACGATCTGCTTCGGCAACAAGTACGACACTTCGATCGACGGCGGTGCCGCCTTCGCAGCGGTCCGCTTATACGTGAGCGCGCGCCATCCGTCAGCTTGCTTTTCCCAGTAGGCGAGATATTTACCGGGAGTTACCGCCCCGTCGGCGCGATGAATCGTCATGAAGCCGGCGGTGAAACCATGTTTGCCGTCCGCAGATAGCGCCACGCGCACCGGCGTCCATTCCGCCCTGGCGCCGACGTTCGCCGGATTCGCTTTCAGTGTTTCGATCGCCTTCTGCGATCCGTAGATGATGCCGCCGGGTGCGGGCATCGCGACACCGGCCGCAAACACCGCGCCGATGCCGGCGATCAAGTCGGTCTTTGCGCTGGCCGCCGCGTAGGCGCGATCCGAGGCCAGGAGTTCATCAGCGACCTGCTGCGGCGTGGCGGTCTGCCGGGTGAGGAATGCAGGGACGACGGCCAGGGCCAGGACGAGAGAGATTGTCTTCACGACCACCTCTTTGCCGCCGCCGGCCAAAAGGTTTCATCCACGGATTACACGCCGTACTTCTCCGGATCCCACTGCAAGCCCAGCTCCGTGGGCGGGGCCATGTAGCCCGCCAGCGCGGATGCCGCCACGACCGACGGCGAGGCGAGGTAGCCCTCTCCGCCAAGGCCCATGCGATTCTGCCAGTTGCGATTGAACGACGTGATCGCGCGCTGGCCCTTCTCGAGCGCATCTGGTCCCTGCCCGAAACACGGACCGCACCACGAGGCGCGGATCTCGCCGCCGACGCCGCGGAACACGTCGGCGATCGATTCGCCTCCCAGTCGCGCATCCGGCCGCTCGATTAACAGCTTCACGCCGCCGGATCCGGGGAACACCACCAGTTCCTTCTGCACTTTCGTGAGGCCCTTGTCGCGCGCGGCCATGAAGACGAGCGCGGCGGCCAGCAGGTCATCGTAGCTGCCGTTCGTGCACGATCCGATCATCGCCTTGTCGAACTCGATGCGTTCCCTGGCCACGTCCTCGGCGGGGAATGCGTTGCCGGGGCTGAATGGCTTGGCGATCATCGGCGCGACATCGCCCAGGTTGAACGCTTCATCAATCTCGAAGCGCGCATCAGGTCCGCAGCCAAATTGCGGATAGGGCAGCTCGGTGATGCCCTTGGCGCGGTACCAGTCGTAGGTGATTTCGTCCGGCGCGAAGATGCCGTTCAGCGCCTCCGCCTCGGCCATCATGTTCGCAATCGTGTTGCGGAACGCGATCGGCAACTGCTTGTCGCCATCGACCAGTTCGACCGACATGCCCTGTGACTGCTTCGCTCCCCATCGCCGCAACAGTTCGAGGACGATGTCCTTGCCGGTGACCCAGGGGCTGAGCGTGCCGCGGAACGTGACGCGCCGCTCCTTGGCCATCGTGAAATAGATGTAGCCCGTCGACCATCCGAAGCCGAGCGTCGTCGATCCAACGCCCATGCCGACGGCGCCGTAGGCGCCATAGGCGCGGCTGTGCGAATCCGCGCCGGGAATGAACTGTCCCGGTAACACCAGGCCCTGCTCAGGGAAATAAAAATGGAAGATACCGTCGCCCGGCGTCGCGTAGTACGGCTTCTCGATGCCATGGAACGCGGCGAACTGCCGGCCGATCGCCGTCTGCTTGTCGTCGTCTTGTTTGCCGGTGAAGACGAAGTGATCGTTGGCGACCGCGGCCTGGCGCGGGAAGATCGAGTTGCCGCCGGTAATTTGATTGAACGTGTGAATCGAAAATGGCGCCGTGCCATCCGAGGCCGGCAACAGATCGGCATAGACGCGCAGCGTCGCGCCCGGCGTCACGTCCGCGTCCTTGTCGACGCGATGCGCCCACACGATCTGCGCGGTCGTGGACATGGTCCGCGCCTGCGCCGCATCGGGGAACACGATCTCGGGCTGGCGCGCGGCCGAGGCGCGGAACTCTCGTCGCCCGACCGCGAAGATGCCGCCGCTCTGGCGAATCTCATCTTCCTTTGCGCTCAGCGGCACTGGAGTGTAGGTCTTGCCTTGCGTCACGTTGACGATCTCCCGCGACACCGGATCGAACGTGAACTCGTCGCCGTCGCGCGCGTCGATCACCGCCTCGGGGCTTTGCACCACGTGCAATCCGAGGTTGAACGAATTGCGGCGGAAGATGTCGCCCATGTTGTTCCCGCAGATGATCACCATCTCGAGTCCAACTTCTTCGGCGATCGCCTTCAGGCCCGCCGGCGACATCTCGCGCGAGCTGCCGATCGCGAATCGGTCGCCCGCGATCACGAAGGTTTCGCCGCGATGCACGCGGGCGCGGAAGTCCGGCATCAGGTAGCGGAAGGATCCCGCCTTCCACCGCTCGTCAAGCGTGTCGAGGCTCTCGGAGACGCAATCCGCCGCCGGCGTGATCTGATCCGTGTCGATGGCGTCGAGCTTCTTGGTGGGATTTTTCGGATCCCAGATAACCAGCGCCTTGCCGCGAATCAGCGGCGCCGCGGCGGCGCCGGCAATTGCGAGATCCGCTTCGCGCGGACCAGGAAGCGTCTCGACGGTGACACCGGGTTTCAGTACAACGGGCTTCGCCACTTGCATAACAGATCGATTGTAGTGGAAGGAAAAAGGCGAGCGGAGAAACTCGATTGGATAGGAGCCAGCGATCGCCGGCTCCTGAGTCCCGACCCGGCCGGTTAGAGCCCGATACTCGCGAAAATCGTGATGGCGCGATTGCGCTTGATGAAGTTGCCGAGCGGCCCCTTTTCAACGCGCTTGAGGCCGGAGTCCCATCGTCCTTCAATGCCCAGGCGTCCAAACTGGCGGCCGACGCCGGCCGGGATGCTGAAATCCCAATTGATGTTGTCTTTGATGTCGACGTTGGACGTTCCGAGGTCCAGCTTGGAGCGAACAGGGAAGGCGAACTGGGCGCCTTGCGAGGTGTACAAGCCCTTGAAGAGCTTCAGCCGGGTCATCAACCCGGCGTTCAGGTAGCTGGTGGAAAACGAGGCTGTGCTTGAGCCGAGCTTCACGTCCACCTTGCGCTGCGAAAACTGCAGTTCTGGAAGAATCTTGAGGCTCTTGTCGCGGCGAAGCACGCCGAACACGCCGAACATTGCACCGGGCTTCTTCGAGGTGGAGTTCTTCGGGGAGGTCGCAAAATACGCCTCATTGACACCCACCATCACGCCGACGGCCGGCGCATCCTGGGCAGAGGCCACCTGTCCGGAGATTGCCAGAGCCGCAGCAAAAAAGCACACACGTCGAACAATCTTCATGGACAATCCTCTCGAGGGGCGGTTCGCTAGCGCAACACTATACCGTAGCGTCCAGCCGGGAGCCAGTTCTACCATACGCAGCGGAGACCTCCGCCACCCCCCAAATGGGCGAATTGACTAGTTAGCGGTGATCTGCGATGATCGCGACCTAAGTGTCCGCTCTTGATGACACTGGAGGATTACGTCCATGCGCAGGTCATTCGCAAGTCTGCTGATCGCCCTTTCCCTCACGCTCGGTTTGCCGGCGGTGGGAAGCGCGCAGTCAGGAAGATCGGCCCTTCTGAATGGCCAGATCGTCGACGCGACCGGCCGAGGCTCTTCCGGACGGTCGGTTGAGCTGATTAACGACGGAATCGTCGTCGGCATGACGACCAGCAGCTACGACGGTCATTTTTCGTTCGCCGTGGGCGGGTCCGGCAGCTATGTCGTTCGGACCTTCGTCAACGGTCACCCGGCGGGCGTCCGCGTCTCAGTCGTCAGCGGCCAGACCCCTCCGATGGCTCTCCTGGTTCTCCCCAGCGCAGCCACTTCGTCGGCACAGGCAGGCGCCCTGATCAGCGGCAGTCTCAGCGCGCTCGCTTCAGCCGCCTCCGTCACCGTGAGCGCGGCGACCGCCGCGATCGTGACGAGCATCGCGGCGAAGAACGACGATGAGATTTTGTCCAACCCTGAGACGAAGCAACAGACCGTTGTGGCACTGAACGCCATCATTCAGCAGATCAGCCCCGGTGCCCCGCCCGTCACGTTGAGCAGCAATGGCACGATCGTGATCCCGCCGACGCTCGCGACCACGATTAACAATCCCGGCATCATCACCGCCATCAATAACGTGGTGATCAACGTGCCGACGGGCAGCGGACACTAGTTCGCGCCTTCACCAGACAGGAACGGCCGCCCTCGGGCGGCCGTTTTTTTTGCGTGTAGGATTCCCGGGTGTCCCTCTTCGCAACAGCGCTGGTCCTGCTGCTTGGCTGGGGTGTTCTGGCCATGGGCGGCTGGCCCGCCTGGGCGGCGGCTCCGCTGCTCGTCTTCGGTGTCACGACCGGGGTCCTCGGTTTCCTCGAACGCGATCATCACCTGGCTGGATCTTCGCGGCCAACCCTTCACCACCGCGCGCTGATTGCCGCTCTTGGACTGTTTGTCGCGGCGATCGGCGTCCAGTTGATTCCGCTGCCGGAACGGCTGGTGGCGCAACTGAACCCGGCTCGCAACGAACTGGCGTTTGAAAAACTGCTGGCCCTCGCCGACCGTCGAGATCCGCTGCTCGTCCCCGATTATGTGGCCGGTGAGCCTCGTTCGCTGTCGATCGCCCCGTCCCGAACGAAGTTGGGATTCGCCGGCGCGATCGGCTTTGCCGTCTTTCTGCTCGGCGCGGCGCGCGGTCTCTCGCGGGTCGGCACTCGCGCCATTACCGTGGCAATCGTGATCCTCGGCGTGCTCGTCTCGTTCCTGGGCATCTACCAGTACGCGAACCACAGTGTGGCCATATACGGGTGGTACGTTCCGCTTTGGCGTACGCCGGACACCGCGCCTTTTCACAATAAGAATCACCAGGCCGGCTGGCTGGCGATGGCCCTCTCTGTCGCGCTCGGTGCATCGGCGGGCGAAGTGGCTCGCGGCATGCGCACCGTCGCTCCGCGGTGGCGCGAACGACTGATCTGGTTGTCGTCCAAGCAGGCCAACGTCGCCGCGCTGATGATGTTTGCGGCGGCGATCATCGCCGTCGGCATTCTCATTACGCAATCGCGCTCTGGCGCCACTGCCATGGCGGTCGCCTTCCTGCTGGTCGTCCTGTGGAGCCTGAGAAGGCAACCGACCAGGATGCGGGGTGTCACGGTCACGGTGACCTTGGTCGCCGTGATGCTGATGGTGATTTCCTACGCGGGCGAAGGCGTGGTCAGGCGCATCGCGAACACCTCCTGGCAACGCATGGACGGCAGGGCGGCTATCTGGGACGACACCTTGCACATCGCAAACACTTTCTGGCTCACCGGGAGCGGCTTCAACACCTACGGCGTAGCGATGCTGCGCTACCAGACGGTCAAGGATGGTTTCCGGTATATCGAGGCCCACAACGACTATCTGCAACTGATGGCCGAAGGCGGCCTGCTGGTCGGGATTCCGGCGATCATTCTAGCGGTCACGTTGATCGTGACGATCTACCGCCGGTTTCGTGAAGGCGCGAACGATACCCGAACTTACTGGATGCGTGTCGGGGCCGTGGCGGGCATTTGTGCCATGGCGGTCCAGTCAGTGACCGAGTTCACATTGCAAATGCCCGGCGCGATGGCCATGTTTGCGACGCTGCTGGCGATCGCGATCCATCAGCCCCGTCCGCGTGTTTCCCGGGAGAGCGCGTAATGGTGCGCCTGCTGGCCTGCTGCCTGCTCGGCATATTCGCGGCATCCGGCAAGGACACCTGGTCGCTGGTGGAGTCAGCCTCGATTCGCGTGATCAGCGATGACTCGCCCGGGGTCGCCACGCAGGTGCTGGACGATCTGGCCGTCACGCAATCACTGCTGCGTCAGATCACCGCGGCGGATCCAGCACTGCCGCTGCGCGTGTTTGCCTTGAAGGATCAGTCCTCGTTACGGGCGTTTGCGCCGGATCGATTGAAGCGCGGCGACATTCACACCTTTGGTTTTTCGCACACCGGGCCGCACGCGGCCTTCATCGCCTTACGGACCGATCGACCCGCGTCCATGACCGCCGAGACCTTGCGCCATGAATACGCGCACGTGGTAACGGCTGCCTTGTCACCGGAGGCGCCGGCATGGCTTGATGAAGGACTGTCTGAATTCTGGGGCGCGCTCGTCGTCGAGGGCGATCACATCGTCGTGGGACGGCCGATCGCGAGGCACCTCGAGGTATTGCGGAAGCGCAAATGGTTGCCGATGAGCGCGATGTTGCAACAACGGCGCGGTGTGTTGCCGTCAAACGCCGATCGGGTGGAGATGTTCTACGCGCAGGCGTGGGCGATGGTGCATTACCTGTTGCTTGGGCAGGATACGAACGCTCTGGCGAACTACATGCCATCGACAAGCACGTTACCCGCCAATTTCGAAGCCGTCGTCCGACAGTACGTTGATAACGGGCGATTCAGAGAGACGGCCATGGCTTGGCAACCGCAGGCCCAATCGCCTGGCCGTGCATCGACCATCTCCGAAGCGCGCGCACTCGCCGAGCGCGCCCACCTGCTCGTGTTCGGCGAGCAGCCGCGCAGTGCCCTGGCCCCCGCGCAACAGGCGCTGGCACTGAATCCCACGGAGCCTCTCGCCCTCGAAGTGATCGGCACGTATCACTTCCTGAACAATCAGCCTGCACTCGCGCGCGAATGGCTGACGCGCGCACTCGCGGCCGGTCCGCCCAGCTACGGCGCGGCGATTTACATGTCGTTGCTGTCATCCACGTCCGTCGATCGCGAGCGGTATCTGAGGGCTGCGATTCAGGCGCGGCCTGATTCGGACGTCGCCTGGCGACGGCTCTGCGAGATCTTCAAGGCAGATGGCCGGCTCGGCACGGCCGGTCTGCCGTTGGCCGAGACCGTGCGGTGCCGCACGCCGGAGCATCGGTGACATCGCGCGCTCCCCGGCCACGAATGGTTTCGGTCGTCGTGTTCATCGGCGGCTTGATTGGCGCCGCCTGGTCCGGCGTCGCCACGTACCACGCGGTTGGCCTGTACGGCGGGCCGGTGGGCAGCGGCTTCCATCGCGAGTGGAATCCGCAAACCAGGCACTATGACCTGGTCCATGAGATGACGACCAAGGCGGGCGTCCATGTCCGGCAGGTGTTCGCCAACGACTCGGTGCATGTCACGCGGACTGAATTCAGCGGCGCCGGCGTGCCATCCCCGCTGTCTCTCGAGCGAACTTCGGATGGCAACGCCGAGCGCCTGGGATTTTCGTCGATCAACGACGGCGTCATCGACGCGTGGTCCACCACGGACCCGAAGACCGGCATCAGGCGCGTCGAGATGACTACCAAGCGCAACGGCAAGATCGATCGATGGGAACGCTACGAAAAAGGCGCGCTGGTGCGGGTCGACCTCGACACCAACGGCAACGGCAAGCCCGACCGCTGGATGACCTACGAAGACGGCATCCTGATGGACACGTTTCTCGACGCTAACGAGGACGGCCAAGCCGACGACCCGCCGTCGCCCTGACCGGCGCGAACTTGCACTAATATCCGTGGCATGAAACACCGCCTGTCGTGGCTGCTCGCCCTGCTCCTCGTCGCGCTTGTGGCGACACCGTTCGCGCAAGAGAAAATCGACAAAGACATCCAGTGGAAGATTCGTCGCGAAGCGACGGACAACTCCCAGATCATGCACACCATGCACTTCCTGACCGACGTGTATGGGCCGCGCCTCACCGGCTCGCCCAACCTGAAGGCGGCGCAGGACTGGATCGTCAAAGAGACGACGAGGTGGGGACTGAAGAACGCGCATCTCGAGCCGTGGACATTCGGGCATCCAGGCTGGGTGAACGAAAAACTGTCCGTGCATGCGATCGCACCGTTCAAGGATTCACTCGTCACCGAGGCGCTCGCCTGGACGCCGGGCACCAATGGTCCGGTCAGCGCGCAAGTCGTGCAGTTGATTGCGCCGGTCTCTCCGACGAAAGAAGTGCTGACGAAGTTCTTCGACGACAACCGCGCGAAGGTGAAGGGCAAGATCGTGATGGTTGGGGCCGTCACGGTGGTGCCGGTGACGATTCTGCCGCCGCAGAAGCGGCGCGAAGACAACGACGTGCGCGCGCAGTACGATCCCGTCAATCCGGCGCAGCAGAATTTCGGCGGCGGCGCACCGGCGGCTCGTCCCGATCCCAACGTCATCCCCGCGGGACAGGTTGCCGAGCAGCTCGATCAGTTCCTCGTCGCCGCCGGCGCGGTCGGCCGCATCAACGATGCCGGCCGCGAGCATGGCCAGATCCGCGCCTTCAACAACCGCACCTTCGATGTGACGAAGGCCGTGCCGACGGTGGTGATGCGTAACGAAGACTACGGCCGCATCTCGCGCGTGCTCGCCGATGGCACGCCCGTCGAAGTCGAACTGAACATCGTCAACAAGACGATCCCCGAAGGATCGACGGTCTATAACGTCGTCGCCGAAATTCCCGGCAGCGACAAGGCGCAGGAAGTGGTGATGCTCGGCGGCCACATCGATTCGTGGCATTCGGCAACCGGCGCCACCGACAACGCGATCGGATCAACGACGATGCTCGAGGCGATCCGGATCCTGCAGGCGATCGGCGTGAAGCCGCGCCGGACGATCCGCGTGGCGCTGTGGAGCGGCGAGGAGCAGGGACTGCTCGGCTCGCAGGCGTATGTGAAGGAACACTTCGGGATGGTCGAGAATCCGAAGCCGGAGCACGCCAACTTCGCCGGCTACTTCAACATCGATTCGGGCACCGGCCGCGCGCGCGGCGCGTCGGTGTTCGGGCCGGGCGAAGCAGCAGCGATCCTCCGCGAAGCCACCAGGCCGTTTGCCGACAACGGATTCTTCGGTGTCAACGCCACGCAGAGCCGCCGCCGCGGCGGCACGGACTCGACGTCATTCAACGAAGCGGGTTTGCCCGGCATCGGCCTCCAGCAGGATCCGATCGAGTACAACTCGCACACCTGGCACACGAACCTGGATACCTACGAACGCATCATCGAGGGGGACGCGCAGCAGTCGGCGATGGTGATCGCGGCGGCGGTGTATCACCTCGCGATGCGCGACCAGATGCTGCCGCGGCTGCCGAAGGACAAGATGCCGCCGCTGCCGACGCAATAACTGTGTCGTTCGGAGGGCGATGGCTTTAGCCGTCGCCGAACAGCGGGGGCTGAAGCCCCCGCTGTCCAAACGTTATTTATTCGCGCTCGATATCGCTCTTCAAAACCCGCCTCACGTTTGTATACGTGGCGGTTGCCAGAATGTCATCGAGCCCTGAGTAGGCCTTGTAGTATTCCTCCATCCGCTCGGGCACCCATAAATCGAGCGCCTCGTCACGGCGGAAGGTGACGTTCACCTGGCAGCGCACCACGGGGTCGGCGGCGTTCAACTCCGTTCTGACCACCGTGCCGGTGAACGGATCGATCCACATCACGCCGGTCAACGCCAAATCTCGATTGCGCGTCGTCTTGATCAGTGTCGGCCGCGCCACTTCCTTGTAGATCACTTTCCGCAGCACCCGGCCGGCCATCGTCTCCTCGCCGCCGTCGGTGAACTCGAAGCGTTCGTTGACGCGCGGATGCAGGAACATCATCGCCAGCGTTGGAATGTTGATGGTGCGGGCGACGTTGCCGAGATTCAGCTTCGCCGACTCGGTGGTGAACTGCGCCGCCTTCTCGAAGCGCTCCTTGTGATTCAAGGTGAAGAGCTTCATCAGGCGGTCGTCGCGCTCGCGCAGCTTCCGGCCCTTCACTTCGTAGGCATCGCGGAACGGCATCCAGCCTTCGCCGTCGCCGCCGAGTTGCACCAGCAGGAAGTCTGACTTGATGGTGGTGGTGGCGATCGGGCCGCCGCCCTGCATCCCGCCGCCGGGATTCGATCGCGACAGGTTCGAGCCCGGATTGGGCGGGCGCTGCAGTTGTTGCTCGTAGGTCTCGTCGGCCGCGAGCAGCATGAAACGCTGCTCGTAATTCATCGTGTAGCGCATGCCGCTCGACAGCACGGTGGTGAATCCGGACCCGGGCTGGCTGCCAACTTGGGCCACGAGCGTGACGACACCGAGCGCGATCGCGAGTGCTGCCGCTGAAAGGGTTCGCATGTCTGGCTCCGGCGTCAATGCTACTAGAATTGTGAAGCCTTCTGCATTCAGCCTTCCGCCATCGAACATCCATGTCCGCATCCATTCGCACTGAATTCGTCCCGATGCTCAAGATCGCCGTCCCGGTGGTCCTCGCGGAGCTTGGCTGGATGACGATGGGCGTGGTGGATACGGTGATGGTGGGCGCGCTGGGGCCGGAGGCGATCAGCGCGGCGGGCGTCGGCAACTCGATGCACATCGCCTTCGCCATCTTCGGCATGGCGGTGATGCTCGGCCTCGACACGCTGGTGTCGCAGGCCTACGGCGCCCGTGACATCCGCGATTGCCACCGCTGGTTCTTCGACGGCATGACACTGTCGGCGCTGATGACGGTGCCCATCATGGCGTTGCTCGGGCTCGTCTGGTACGCGATCCCGCTGCTTGGTTTTCACCCCGCGGTGGAACCGCTCCTCGATTCGTACTTCGGCGTGCTGATGCTGAGCACCCCGTTCCTGCTCGCCTACGCGGTCTGCCGCCGCTACCTGCAAGGCATGCACGCGGTGACGCCGGTGATGATTGCGCTCGTCACCGCCAACGTCATCAACGCCGGCGGCAACTGGGTCCTGATTCACGGTCACTGGGGATTCCCGGCGTTGGGCGTCGCCGGTTCGGCGTGGGCGACGGTGATCTCGCGCGCCTACATGCTGTTCACGCTGCTCTTCGCGGTGTGGTGGATCGATAAAGGCAGGTCGGCAGGCCATCAGGCCATCGGGCCGTCAGGACAAAGCCTGTGGCACATCGATCGCGCGTTCGATGCGGCGCGGCTGCGCACGCTGCTGGCGCTCGGCCTGCCCGCCGCGTCGCAGATGGGCGCCGAGGTCGGCGTGTTCGCGCTGGCCACCGCGTTGTCGGGCATGCTCGATCCGATCTCGAGCGCTTCCCACCAGATCGCGCTCAACCTCGCCGGCGTCGCGTTCATGATTCCGCTCGGACTTGGATCGGCGGGCGCGGTGCGTGTGGGTCACGCGGTCGGCGCGGGTGATCGGCCGCGCGCGGCCGCGGCCGGATGGACGGCGATCATCATGGCGATCCTGTTCGTCGCCGCGGCAGGCGTGATGTTCGTGATCGTCCCGCGACAACTGATCGGATGGTTCAGCCAGGATGCGTCGGTGCTGTCGGTCGGCACCTCGTTGCTGTTCCTGGCCGCCGTCTTTCAGATCTTCGACGGGCTGCAGGGCGTGATCACCGGCACGCTACGCGGCATCGGCGATACGCGGACGCCGATGATCGTCAACCTGGTCGCGCACTGGCTGCTCGGCCTGCCGACCAGCTACATACTGTGTTTCGTCGTCGGCTGGGGCGTCTACGGTTTGTGGATCGGCCTGTCGCTCGGCTTGATCGTCACCGGCACGATCCTGTTGTGGGTCTGGACCGTGAAGATCAGGCATTATCGCGAGGGCACCAGCGCTGCCGCGATCACGCGGCGCGAAATGTCTTCGTGAGTCGTCGCCGTCCCCGGCGCGCCGGAGCGCCGCTGGATGATGCCGACGAAGATCAGGTCGTTGGCCGGATCGATCCAGAACCACGTGCCGGCAATGCCCCACCACCAGTAGCTGCCCTTGCCGACCTGGCGCTTCGCCGCATCCGGATCGAGCACCACCGCGAAGTCGTAGCCGAATCCCTGCGCGGGTGAAAAGCGCGCCTGCCCGATGCCGTTGCCGCCGTTGAGCACGTCGTTGCTCAACACGTTGGTATGCATCATGTCGACGGTGGCCTTCTTCAGATAGCGCTTGCCGTTGAACTCACCGCCGTTCGCCACCATCTGCGCGAAGCGGAAATAATCTCCGGCGGTCGAGTACAGGCCGCCGCCACCGGACGGCAGACCCGGCATTTTCGAGATCGCCGGATCCATCGGCTCGGCCACGAGCGCCGCCTGCGCCCTGTCGTATGAATAGATCGACGAGACGCGCGAGAGTTTGTCCGCCGGCACGAAGAAGCCGGTGTCGACCATCCCGAGCGGATCGAACAATCGCGTCTTCAGGAATTCTGGAAACGTCTTGCCCGACAACTTCTCGACCAGGTATCCCTGGATGTCGACCGAGACGCTGTAGACCCATTTCGTGCCGGGCTGATACAGCAGCGGCAACTGCGCCATCCGATTGATGAAATCCTTCAGCGACGGCGCACCGAGTGGATTGGCTGCCTGGTACATCTTGTCGACCGGCGTGTTGCCGAAGAGGCCGTACGTGAAGCCCGCCGAATGCGACATCAACTCGCCCATCGTCGGCGCATGCGCCGGCGGTTCGAACGTCGGTTGGCCGTCTTTGTCTCCGGCGTAGACCTTGAGGTTGGCGAACTCGGGGAGGTATTTCGCGATCGGGTCAGACGGCTTCCACTTGCCCTCTTCGTACAACATCATCATCGCCACGCCGGCAATCGGCTTGGTCATCGAGTAGATGCGCGCGATCGTGTCGAGGCGCATCGGCGTGCCGGTCTCGAGGCGCTGCATGCCGTAGGCCTTGTGCTGCACCACCTTGCCGTGGCGCGCCACCAGCGTGACAATGCCGGCGAGTTGTCTCTTGTCGACGAGGTCCTGCATCGCCTCGTCCATCTTGTTGAGGGCGCCGGGGGCGAAGCCGGCCGATTCCGGTGTCGCAACCGGAAGGGGTGTCAGCGTCGCCGTTCGCGTCTGCGCCGAGAGCTGCGTCAGCGCGAGCAGCGCGATGATCAGCAGGTGCGGGAGCAGGCGGCGCGTCATCTATTTGATCTCCACGATCTCGATGGCGATGCGATCCGGGCCCTCGATCATCGCGGCCCGTGAATTGCCCCACGGATGAATCTCCTCGAGGAACTTGACGCCCTCCGACGTCAGTCGCGACACGGTCTGATCGAGATTCGCGGTGCTGATCGCCCAGTGATCGACGATCTTGCCGCGCGTGCTGACCAGTCCGCCGCCCGGCCACGGACGAATCGAGATCGAGATGTCGTCGATCTGTACGCCGCCCGCCGGGTCGCGCACGAAGCCGGTCTTGGCAAACGACGGCCAGGTCGGCGGCGCATACGCCTTGGTCTGGCAGTTCTCGAGGGCGGGCGTCGGCGCGGGCGCGCCATTTCTCACCGGCATCTTCGCGCCGAGGTGCGTCACGTACCAGTTCATCGCGCAGTTGGGATGCTCGTGATACATGTGCACGTGATTGAAGCGCTCGGTCGTGCCCGCCTGCGCGTTCTCGATCATCGCGCCGTCAGGACCGCGCAGGTATCCGAAGCCGCCCTCGAGCGTCGGCTTGGTGCCCTTCGCACGCATCTCCAGGATCTGCTCCTGTGTCGGGAGTCCCGGCAGCGTGTCGCTCGACATGTCCACCAGCTTGCCGTCGGCGGCGTCCCACATCTGCGCGATCGTCAAACCCATCGCGCGGAACTTCTCGTCGTACTGACGCGAGTTCGGCGTGTTCCAGCCGAAGTGCCACACCGAGGTTTGCGGCCCCGTCAGTTCATTTTGCGGAGTGGTCGCGACCTTCGTGAAGAGGATGAAGATGTTGCCGGTCTTCACCGCCTCGAAGCCGTTGAAGGTGGTGGCCGTCGCCGAGAGCGCAAACGGCTTCGGGTAATACGCCGCCGCGGCCTTGGGATCGACCGAGTTCAAATGGACGTGATGAAAATGCAACGGCTCAACCGTGCCCTGGGCACGGATGCCAACGCCGGATGCGACGGTCGCCATCGCGATGGCGCCGAGGGCTGTCAGGATCGTTCGCCGGATGTTCTCGCTCATAGCCGCGGATGATACACAATGTCGGCCCAGATGCCCGAAGGAAGTCCCCCGCGTGAACTGAATCCCGGCGATCAGATCGGCCGCTATCGCATCGTCGGGCCGCTCGGCCGTGGCGGCATGGGCGTCGTCTACGTGGCGAAGGACGATCGCCTCGAGCGCGACGTCGCCTTGAAGATGATCGCGGGGCTGCCGGACGAGACCGCGCGGTCGCGTTTCTGGCGCGAGGCCCGGGCCGCGGCCAGCGTCAACCATCCGCACATCTGCCAGGTGTTCGAAGTCGATGAATCCGGTGATGGCATCTTCCTGACGATGGAGTTGCTGGAGGGGGAAGGGCTGGATGGACGGCTCAAGCGCGGCGCATTGGCGCCACGAGACGCGATGCCGATCGCGGCCGGGATCCTCAGCGCGCTCGACGCCTTGCACGGGCGTGGCTTCGTGCATCGCGACATCAAGCCCTCAAACGTGTTCATCACCGCGCACGGTCCGAAGCTGCTGGATTTTGGTCTCGCGCGGCCGGCGCTTCCTGCGTTCGCGTCCGCGGATGCCGAGGCGCCAGTGACCGAAGCCGGGATGATCATCGGCACGCCGCAATACATGGCGCCTGAACAGGTGACCGGCGCCGCGCTCGACGGCCGCACGGATCTCTACGCGGTGGGCGCCGTGCTGTTTCAGATGCTGGCCGGACGGCCGCCGTTCACCGGCACCGGCGCAGACGTGCTGTTCGCCGCGTTGAAGGAGAATCCTCCTGCGTTGCAAGGACCTGCCGAAGTGATCGCCATCGATCGCGTGATTCGGCGCGCGATGCGAAAGGATCCCGGCGAGCGTTATTCGACGGCCGGGGACATGGCTGCCGATCTCAGCGCGATTGCACTCTCCGGGATCCACTCCGGTCCGGCGGTTCCGGTGCGCGCACTGACACGCATCATCGTGCCGCCGCTCCGCCTCGCCAAGACCGATCCCGACGTGGCGTATCTCTCCTTCGGCCTGGCCGAAGCCGTGTCGGGCTCGCTCGCCACCCTCAGCAGCATCGTCGTTCGCGCGCCGGCGCTGGCGGCGAAGTGGGGCGATGACGGCGCGGATCCGCGCCAGCTTGCCGCGGCAGCGGACGTCGACCTGGTGCTGTCGTGCGCGCTGTTGCGATCGGGCGCGCAGCTGCGCATCACCGCGCAGTTGCTGGACGCATCGAGCGGCACGGTGATCGGGGCCAGTTCGGTGAGGGGCTCGATGGATGACGTCTTTGCGCTCGAGGACGGCTTGACCAATGCCGCGATGACGCTGCTGTCGCCGCAACTGACAATGGGCCAGCATCGACCTTCGTCTGCGCCGATGCGGCGTGAGGTGCCGGCGAACCCGCGCGCATTCGAATTCTTCCTGCGCGGCACCGAAGAAGCGCGGTCGCTGATTGGCACCGGCGCGGCGCGTGAGCTGTTTCTGCAGGCCGTGAATCACGATCCAAATTTCGCGCCGGCATGGGCGGCGCTGGGCCGAGCTCATCGTGTCTGGGGAAAGTATTACGAGGATCGCGAGCGCAACGATCAGCTCGCCGCCGACGCCTTCAAGCGGGCGCTGGAGCTCTCGCCGGATCTGCCGCTCGCGCATCGCTATATCACCCCGTTCGAATCGGAAAGCGGCCGGGCCAGCGATGCGATTGTCCGCCTGGTGAAGCATGCCGCCATCAACCGGCACGACCCGCAATTGTTTGCCGGCCTCGTGCATGCCTGCCGGTATGCAGGGTTGTTCGACGCCTCGATCGCCGCGCACGACGAAGCCATCCGGCTCGACCCCAATGTCGCGACCGGGATCGAGTACACCATCGCGCTGATGTCATCCACCGGCAACCGTCTCGCCGACCGCGTGTTGAGCCACGCGCCGTCGGCGGATGCGCATTTCGTGTTGGCGGCGATCGGCGACGCGGACACGGCGCGGAGGGCGCTGGCGACGCTCGACAGCCAGTCGGTCCCGCCGGCATTCCGGTTGACCGTTGAATCCGCCGCCGCGTTATACCAGCGGCCACCGGCGGAGGCCCTGCAGGCGATCGAAGCCGCGATGTCGAGTCACGTCGATCCCGAGGCGCTGTTCCTGTTTGGCGCGATGATGATTCGCGCCGGCGAGCCCGAACGCGGCATCGCCGTCTCGGCGGCTGCGGTCCGCAACGGATATTCACCGGCGATCACGCTCGAACAGAATCACACGTTTGATTCCGTGCGAGGCGACGCGGCGTTCAAGTCGATGGAAGACGAAGCGCGGAGCCGGATGCGGGCCGCGCAGAAGTTGTTCGAGGCCGCGGGCGGACCGGAAATGCTGGGCATGCCGGCCGCCACCCGCCTCAGTAACTGATCGGAGGCTACCCCTTCGGTACCGGCTTGATCGCCGGGAAGATTGCGCCGTTGCCAACCAGGTCCTTCACCAGGCCCGGCACCTTGGCGACCGCCGCATTCGCCTGATCGATCAGGCCCGGCAGCGCCGCCCGCACTTCGCGCACCTGCATCATCTGCGTGTTCGTCGGCGTCGAGGTGGACGACATGATCTGGCCCTTCAACTGGCCGAACCGCCCACGCAGGTTTTCGTTGTTGGCGCCGAAGCCGCCGCCACCGCCCTGCTGACCGAGGCCAAGGCGGCGCCGCACCGCTTCGAATTCCTTGACGACGTTCTCGAGCTGCTGCTTGTTGGCCGAGGACAACGTCGCGTCCTTCGTCTGCTGCTGCAGCACCTGAACCTGCGCATAGGCGTTCTGCACCATCTCGGCGACGTCGTTCGCCTTGGCCTGTAACTGGTGCAGCTCGCGCGCAGTGTCGAACCACATGCGCCGATCGGCGTCGCTGATGGTGATGCCCGGATCACCCTTCACCACCACGTCGATCGTCTGCGCGTCGCGGCCATTCACGTTCAGCGTCGCCTTGTAGGTGCCGGGCAGCACGTACGGTCCGTTATTCCCGCCGCCGCCGAATCCGCCACCGCCCCCACCAGCCCCACCCGGCC
>Ga0255338_1000425_pt1 | contig 142593 bp, 145 predicted proteins | sample MeOH1_35cm_T4_19_FD_203715 | JGI IMG/M metagenome (GOLD analysis project Ga0255338, IMG submission 203715) | Sandy soil microbial communities from University of British Columbia, Vancouver, Canada - MeOH1_35cm_T4_195 | ecosystem: Engineered > Artificial ecosystem > Sand microcosm >... | reverse complement strand
TAAACTAGGGGAAATCTTACGGCCGCTCGTCGGTCTTTGATGCGCTGGCCAGACTAGAAGCGCTGGGACTCATCACACGCGAGCGGCGCATTTTGCGGGGGGGCAAGGAGGAGACGGCCGTTACCAGGCTCACACCGGTGCTGTTGCAGGCGGCATGGGCATGGAGTGATGCGCGCAAGGCAGCACGGAAGCTGCGTGCAGAGCTTCCGGCCAGGACTCAGATCAACCTGCCGCTCGCCAGTCCCAACACATACAACTCTGACAGCACCCTCTGGAAAACAAGCAGTGACGCGGCTTTCCGGATGGAGGAGTCCAACGGTTGGACGCACCCGTCCAATCGTTGGACGCTGACTTCACACACGCCCGCCCCCCCGGGGCGGGGCTTCGACGGGGATGGGCCGTGAGGCCCGCTCCCCGAGCTTCGGCCATTTCATACCGCCCCCTAGCAGGGGGCGGCGTGTCGTGTTCTCTCGGGAACCTGTTCTAAAGGGGGGAGCATCAATGGAGACCTTTTTCAAATTCATGGATGCGCAAGGGGCCTCGTGGTGGAACGTGAATGTGATGTGCAGGACGCGAGATGGTCAGCGTGGCGCTCCGCTCGCTGGTCGCCTGGGCTTTCGCTTCGCGGTCCATGCCAACCGGGGCGTGGCGAGCTTTCATCGGCTCGAGAGCAAATTGGTGGCGCGTGGCCGCGGACGTCTTGGGTACGACCTGATGACGCGTGAGAGCCCGGCCCGAGCCGGCCGGCGCGTGCTGCTGGTCGACGACCTGGATGGGGTCAACTTGGAAGAGTTGGCCAGGTGGTGGGCGGGCGCGGTTCTGGCGCAAGAGACGAGCAGGGACAACTTCCAAGCACTGGTAATTTCCCCCAGGTTCCTGCCCGAACCCGTTGCGAAAAGAGCACTGCGAGCCTTGGCGGTTCAGTTCTATGGTGACTTAGCTGCGGCTGGTCTGGACCAATTGCACCGGTTGCCAGGCTCGAAGAACTGGAAGCCGGAATGCATTGACGCCGGTGGGCCCTTTACCACTCGCTTGGTGTTTACACGCGAGTTGCGCGATGCAGATCTGGCGATGCGCCAAATTGAGGAACTTGGCTTCGTACCAGTGTCCGGTAGTCGGGCGCGACGCGTGCCAGTCGCGCCGGATAGGGGCCAGGACAACAGCTCGATGGCCTTCTGCTGGACGCTTCGCGAGCTGCGCCGTGGGACATCCGAAACATACATCTTGGAGCAGCTGGCGACGCGCTGGCTTGCGCATCACGACCCCCAGGACTGGCCGAGGCGGACCTTGGAGAACGTCAAGTTCGCTCTGGGCTGGAGGTCTACGAGGTACGCGTCGGGTGAGTAACTGGTGGGTGCAACGCGTCCGATTTCCTCCGATGCACTGCGCTCAATTGGACCGTGATTCCAGAGAGACAAGTACCGAAGATCACATGCAGGCTATGACTGGAGCCGCTGAGCAGCTGCGCTGCTCAGCGGCTCCAGGCGCCTGCCAGGGCGTTGCCCCGGACCCGCGCCCAGCCGACGGCTGGGACGCGGCCTTTAGAGGAGCTGTGATTTTGAACGAGCTTGTTCCTGTGACCCTGCGCGTACCCCGCCAGCTGCACCAGCAGCTGGCAGACGCAGCCCATGCCGCGCACCTGCCGCTGGCCGTGTACCTGCGGCAGCTGCTGGGAGGCTCAGCTCCGCCACCTGCGCCGCCGGTCCTCGATGCTGCCAGCCAGCAGTTGCTAGCCATCCTGCAGCGCCTTGCCAGTAACCTGACCCAGCTGAAAACACACGCGTTCGCTGCCGGCGATCCACTGGCCCGCCTCGCACGCGATGGCGGCGAGCTGGCGCAGCTGCGCGGCGCTCGCGACCAGATGGCCGAGCGGCTGGAACTGGGGCAACTGGACACTGGTGGAGTAGGCGCATGGCTGGCGAGGCTGGATCAGCCTGCCCACTTGGCGAACCGGCTGGCTGCCCGCTTGAACAGGGGTGAAGCGGCGGCCTTCGCCGACTGGCATCAGGTGCTGATCGCTCTGCACCAGTGTCTGGGGCAGGAGGCTGGGGGTGGCTGAATTCAACATCCGGCAGTTGATTGCCACGATCGCTGCCGCCCAAAGGGCGCGCGTCGATGAAGAGCGTCGTCTTGCCTTGTTCAAGAAGGGCCTCAAAAGTGGCTTGCCAAAAAGGGGCGCTGCATCACCACGCCGCAGTGCCGGCCGCGGACGTGCCGGCGGCGGGGGCAAGGCCACCCCGGCGATCCTCATGAAAGTGCACAAAGGCGGCCTGGCGGCCGCCCGCTACGCTGAGGGGAAGGGGCAACTGCTGGACACCAATCTGCCCTTCGAACCCAGTGAAAGGGCCGCTGCTTGGGATCGCGACAAAGCCCATCACCCGCGTGTCACGACACTGTTCCAGCACCTCAGTTTCAGCAGGCCCGCGGGCCAGCCCTTGACCGACGCCCAGTGGTCCCTATTTCTTCAGGAGTGGATGGCAGAGGCCGGTTTCGATGGCTGCAAATATGCAGCTTGGCGGCATGCAGACACGGCTCATGACCACATTCATTTAGTCATTTCCAGGCACCGGCCAGATGGAGGCCTGGTGAGCGCTGCTCATAATTTTTGGAAATGGCGGGCTGCTACTCGCGAAGCCGAGCGGGCAGCGGGCATCCCGTCCCACGCTCCCGCGCTGACGCGGCGCCAGACGGAGGCGCGTCCCGCCAGCGACCGCGCAGTGTCGGCCCAACGGCGGGCACGCCGCCGCGGTACGCCCTCTGCGTGGGTGGACCCCGTCACAGTGCGCCGGGCCCTGGCCGTGTCTCACACCCCACAGCAGCTCAAACAGGCGCTGTTGCGGCGCGGCGTTGAGCTGCAGGTGAGGCTCTGCGCCGAGGGCCGACCTTCCGGGCTGCTGCTGCGCCAGGCCGGCTCCCAGGAATGGTTGGCCGGCTCCAGCGTGGCGCGGGATTTCAGCCTACCAAGGATCACAGCCACTCTCCAGGCCAACCAGCAAGCCCTGCAGCAGGTCCAAGCGGCCCGCTACGCCACGCCGCCGGTTCGGCAGCGGCCTACCCCCCTGCTGCCGCGCGATCGCGGCCAATGACAGTTTTCTCAACGCCTTATGAAGGAGGTATCCGTTATGTCTGACCTTATTTCCCCCCAGCTGAAAGCCGTGCTGACCCGGATCCGCGGGGCCGCTCACGCCTCCCCAGGTGGTACCGACGAATGGGTCCTGCAGAAGCTGGTTCGTAGCGAACCGCTGCAGGAACCCGGTAAGTTTCCTTGCTTGGCCTGCCCCCACGCCATGATCCTGGTTGATCTTCGCGAAGGTTCGCTCGCCGTTGGCGCCTGCAAGAAATTCGTTGTACTTCCTCGGGTGAGCGAGTATCGACCCGGCTTCACACTCGTGGACATGCATTGCACTGCCGCAATGGAGCCTACCGAGGGCGGTGGCAGCTGGGATGAGCTGGCTGAGCAGCAACTGCGCGGCACAGGTGAGGCCGAGCGTCAGCGACAGACGCTGGAGCGTCCCCGTGGCTGATCAGGGTGACCATCTGGCCTGGCTTCTGGGGCCTGCCGACCCGACACCCATCGATGGCCATGAAGGCGGCTTCGCCTCTTGGCTGGTGCAGACCATCCCGCAAGCCTCGTCCGATTCGACAGAGGTGCATGACGAATGGAGTGCGCTCGGCCTGACGGGCCTGGCGCTGGCCACGGCTCGCGAATGGTCCATCGATTTGGCCGCCGCGCAGCTCCCTGACGCACCTCGCGTGCTGCGCTTGGCGGCCCCCAAGCTGCGGCAGCTTCTCGCCGAGGTTCAGGTCAACCCCAGCGCATTCCAAGAGCGCGCCGGGCGTGCGGAAAGGGGCACATGAAACGCCTTCATGGCCGGATTGCACCCCAAGCCCTGGCGGTGGCCAGGTCGGCCGCGATGCGGCCAACAACCGCGGCAAAGCCGCAGAGAGGATGGTGAATGATGAACCTGGAGGCTCAATACCGTTGGACGCACTGGTCCAAGGTCGAGGCAAAGGTCAAGACCGACGCGACTCAAACCAAGAAGATCGCGACATCTCTGAAATTCGTGGCGGAACGGTACACCGACAGTCTGTCCGATGAACAGAAACTCGCGTTGCGTGCCGCGGCCAGCGTATTGCGGCAGATGGCCGTGGAGCTTGAGGCCGCCAGGGCGTGGGCCAAGAAAACAGCCCGCACCGGTGCCGCCAAGGAAGAGGCATGCGCGGTGGCCAAAGATCAGGAATTTTTCAAGACGAGGTTCAGCGGTCAGGAAGGCCGGCTGCGAGACGAGGCGCTTGCGTTGCAGAACTTCCACGGCGCTGAGGGTAAGCAATGGCTGGAAGACAGGTTCCAGGTGAGCATGGTTTATCACTCCTGTCGATTCAGTTGCGAATCGGACGCGCCCATCCACGAGATGTTGCGTGTACTCCGCGAATGGCACGAGAACAGCCATGGGAAAAAGGGCAAAACCGAGCCTATTCACTACAGCCCTGGCACTTGCCGAGATGCGGGCATCGATGACTTTGAACTGTTCATGCAAGGACGGCAGAACGCCCAGCGCACGGCCGCCGCGGCCCTGTCCATCGCCGGCCGCGCTAGTCCACAAGTGCCACACACGACGAGGGAAGACAAATGACCTCCACCAACGAACCCGTTAGCGGCTGCCTGCAGCTGTTGGGCGCCATTGACCAGGAGCTGCGCGCGCAGCCAGGCGAACCAGACCAGGACGCCGCGCAGGCACTTTATTGGCAGATCGAGGACAGTGACCCGCAACTGTGCCCCCTGGATGAGCTGGAAGACCTGCTCAGACAGGCGCGAGACGACTTCACACGTGGGTATCTGGCCGGCGTGTACGCCGCGCGCTTCCAGGTCCAAATCGGCGTTGCATTCACCCGTTGAGCAAGGAGGACACCACATCGTGGAAATCGAGAACAGCACATTGGCAACCGCGCAGGCGGCACAGGCGCTTGGCGCAGAGCTGAAAGCACTGATTGCGGCGGAGGAGACGCTCCTGGGGCAAACGCTGTGTGACCTGCCTGGAAGCGCCATGGTCGTCAAGCTGCCAGAGTCGGCCACCTGGAAATGGGAGTACAAGAGGAAGGAAGAATCAAAATGGGGGTTCCGGGAAGTGCCAGCTCTTGCGACGATGCGGTTCTTGCGAATGCAAGCGAGTAATTGGCGGAGCGGCACGTTCGAATTGAACTTTTCAGCCGGCCCCAAGGAAGGCTTTTCCCCTGCTTCTTCTTGTAAGTATCTTTTTATCCGCGAGCAGCTGGGCGGGCTGCCAACGATCCTGGCCCTGATCAAGGCTGAACTCGAGACTCAGGCTCAGCAGACACGAGGCGACGCGCCTGCTGCGCAGGAAGCTGCGGTCGCGCTGGCGCAGGCTGCCGCCGGACGCATCCAGCAGTGACGCAATCCACCCGCCTACGAGTCGCGCCGGAGGGCTAGGAAGGCTGCAGCTGGGTGTAGCCGCGCAGCTCCAGGGGGAAGCCGCGATGCGGCATCCCCCGCCGGATGGCGCCCCCTGAAGTCCGCCGCGCGGCTATGCCGCCCGGCAAGAACGCAGCCGCCCTGCGGCAGGCTCCCGTCGGTCGATGGTTAGCGCGGGCTCACGCCATTGTGTTGAGCACATCCCCAAACGACGTCGCGACGAGGTACCTCGCCGGGTTCTCGCCAACCCCCAGCGCCGCGAAGTGCGCTTTGCCGCATTCGATCTTGGCGCTTTCCTTGTCGCGCAGGTCGTCGGTGAACAGGCTGCTCTTGGTCTCGACGACAAAGTACAGGCGCTGGGTACCGTCCTGGTCGAACAGGATGGCCCAGTCTGGGTTGTACGGCCCCAGCGGTGTCGGCACCTTGAACCAACTCGGCAGCTTGGCGTACAGCACCACGCCGTCGCTATTCTCCAGCGCATCGGCGAAGTCGCGCTCGGTGTTCGAGTCATAGATGACGTGCTCGTAGATCGAGCGCTTGGTGTCCTGCAGCATGTTGCGCAGGTAGCCGGTCAACTCGTCCTGTGCGAACAGCTCCTGGGCGTAGTAGTGCTCGTCGCCGATCTTCTGGTACTTGATGCCATCCACCAGGGCCAAGCGCTTGCACCGGTTGATGACTTCGGCCGTCTGCTCGATGAATTGTTGCGGGTTGCGTTTGAAGTCGTCCAGCCGGCCGCAGCCGGTCAGGATGCTGATGATGCTGCGACGCGTGAGCTGGGTGCGATCCTGCAGGTCGGTCAGCAGATCCGGCAGCTCGATGTCACCCTCGTCGAGCACCACGGTGGAAGCGCCTTCCTTCTCGGTTGCCTCCACCCCCGCCTTGCCGATGGAAATATCGGCCTTGCGCCACTGCAGTCGGGCCTTGGCGATGGGCGGAGCCTTCTTCAGCTCGTCGATGCAGTCCTGCAGTAACTTGGCGTTGTCGAACTGCACCCGGTACGTTGTCTTGTGTTTGATGCGATCCCACAGCGCCTTGAAGTCGTCGGACAGGTAGACGGCCTTGCCGTCTTTGTCCTTGCGCAGCGGTACGGCCTTGCGCTCGTCGGCATTCTTCACCTCCAGCCGGCCGGACACCTTCCGCAGCACCTCGATGATCTGCGCGCGCTGAGCCTCGAAGCCAGCCGGCAGGGCCAGCGTAGCGTTCTTCAGGGCCAGTTTCAGCGAGTCTTGCACCTTGCCTTTTGCATCCACGTGCCCGGCTGCCTTCAGGTGGTCCCAAAGGGCCTTGGACTGGTCTACGCCCAGGGGCGCCAAGCTGCCATCGTCCGCCTTGACGGCGATGGCTGCGAACTGGTGCGGTTCCAGCACACCGAAGCGAATACCGGTGTCGGCCTCGATCTCTTTCTGGAGGTTCTCTGCAAACTGTTCGTAGGACTCCGTGGCGATGACCGTGAGCCGGTTGATCTCGAAGCCGCGCACTCGCTCGCCATGTTGATTCACGCACAGGCGCAGGCCTCGGCCGATGGTCTGCCGGCGTTCGCGCTCTGTGCCGATCTCGCGCAACGTGCAAATCTGAAAGACGTTCGGGTTGTCCCAGCCTTCCTTCAGTGCCGAGTGCGAAAAGATGAATTTCAGCGGCGTGTCAAGGGAGAGCAGCTTCTCCTTGTCCTTCATGATGAGGTTGTAGGCCCGCTCAGCGTTCTCGCGGTTGCCGGCGTTGTTCTCGGCCGTGTCCGACCAGCCGCCCTTCTTGTCGATGGAGAAGTAGCCGTTGTGCACATCCTCTGCTGCATGGGCCAAGTCCACTTCCGCAAACAGGCTCTGGTAGGCCGGAAGTTTGGCGGCGCGTCGATACTCTTCCTCGAAGATGCGGGCGTAGTCGCCCTTGACCGGGTTACCGTCCTTGTCGTACTGACGATAGCGCTCCACGGCGTCGATGAAGAACAGCGACAGCACCTTGATCTTCTTCGGGCCAAGCACCTTCTCTTTTTCCAGGTGCTCTCGGATGGTTCGGCGGATCATCTCGCGCTGCACCGCCAGCGCGTCCACATCACCGTAGGCCTGGCCGATGGCCAGAAAGGCTTCACCTCCCGGGTAGCGCAGCTCCAGGAACTCTTCGCCTTTGGCCGTGTTGATTTCGCCGACGCGGAAGTCCGCATAGATATCGCGCTTCGTAGTCTGCTGCAGGTCGTCACCGTCGCGGACGGTCACCTCCTGTCGCTTTACGCCGGTGGCGGTCTTCATGTCCAGTTCGACTTTGGCACTGATGGCGCCGCGTTTGTTGCTGACAGACACCAATCGCACGAAGGCCTTGTTGTGGGCCTCTTCGATGGTGGCTGCCGCCACCTCGATCTGCTTGACCAGCTTGCGGTCGTAGGCGTCCAGCGCGTCCAGTCGGAACACCATGTGGTGCTTGTCCACGTGGGTGGCCGAATAGCGCAGGGTGCACAGCGGGTTCATGGCGTCCAGGGCCGTCTTGCCGGCGCCAGTCAGGCCGCCGTCCACGCTCTGCGGCTCGTCCACGATGACGATGGGCCGGGTCGCCTTGATGAGGTCGATGGGCTTGTCGCCGCCCATCTTCTCGCTGTCCTTGTAGAGGTTGTTGACATCCTTTTTGTTGATGGCGCCGACCGTCACCACCATGATCTGGATGTTCGAGCTGGTGGCAAAGTTACGCACCGGCCCTGGCTTGCTGGAGTCGTAGAGAAAGAAGTCCACCGGTACGCCGGCATAGATGCCCTTGAAGTGGTCCTCGGTGATCTGCAGCGACTTGTAGACGCCCTCTTTAATGGCCACGGAGGGCACCACGATGACGAACTTGGTGAAGCCATAGCGCTTGCTCAGCTCGAAGATTGTGCGCAGGTAGACATAGGTCTTGCCCGTGCCCGTCTCCATCTCCACGGTGAAGTCACCGGAGGCCAAGACGCTCGACGGCGCCAGGCCGTTGCGCAACTGCACATCGCGCAGATTCGCCAGAAGCTGATCATCCAGTAGGGTCAACCGGTTGCCCACGCCGAGGTCAGTCTCGGTGACCCCGAGCGTCATCTGCTGCTCGGGCAACTTCATCGTCACCGTGAATTCGGTGCGGCAGACCTCCTGGCCACGGAACAGGTCGCACACCGCGTCGATGGCCTGCAACTGGTAGTCGAGGTTGGGCTCAAAGTGCAACTTCATGTCTTGGTCATTTCTAAGCTCTGCCTCCCTGGAGACAAAGAAAACATATAAATCAACAATGTGCGATCAAGTCTTTGCTGGGTCGCTCGTTTACGCCGGCCGAAGTTTGTGGAGCGTAGACATGCCTCTAGTCGGTTTGTAGAGCGCAAAGCACGTTTCGGACTCCGCAAAACCACCAGATGACATGCCGCTTTATGCGCTGACCCGCTCTGCGCCCGCCAGCCAGCCCTTCGTTTGGAGCACATGCAGCGCGATGCCGATTTGGCGTGGTGTGAAGCGTTTCTTCCGGTCATTCCAGTCATGCGTTTCGCGGACCACCTCCTCCAGTGACGGGCTCACAGCGCCCTGGGTAGCGACCCAGTGCACGGTCGACAGCAGCTCCAGGCCGAACGGCGTCTCGAAACCCGCGACCAGGTCGCCGACGCGGTCGAACCGCGCACGGGTCTCGGCATGCTCGGTCAGGAAGGCGCCCGCCTCTTCGACAGCGCCCGGCACCAGGGTCAGAGGCTTGTCCGGGGCGTCTCCACCATCGGCATACCCCGCTACCATGTGCCCCTCGATCTTTTGCAGCACATGACGGAGGTTCTCCGCGTAAGGGCCATACGGTGCCTTTACGTACGAGAGCCGCAGGGGCTCGCCCGCCGCCTGCATGAAGTACATCAGCTTGTGCACCTCGAGCAAGGAGATGGCAGGGTCCAACAGGCCCTGCACGTAGCGGTTCATCAGCTCCACCAAGGCCGCCCGGCCGGCTGTCATGCGCGGTACTTCACTGCTGTGCTGCATCTTGTCCGTCTGCGGGGCCCCCTTGGGCTCGTAAATACGGACACGCACGTCAGGCAGCGCCTGCATGGCGGCCTCGATGCGAGGACGTACCTCGCTCCACTCCAGGCCACCCAGGCCGCTGCCCAGCGGCGGGATGGCCACCGAGCGAATGCCCAGGTTGGCGATGTCGCGCACCAGCGCTTCCAGGCCTGTATCAATGTCCTGAATGCGGCTCCGGCCGCGCCAGTGGCGCTTGGTTGGGAAGTTGATGATGTAGCGGGGCGCGGCCAGCTGTTCCGTGTCGAATATGAACATGCGCCCCGGCTGTACCTCTTCGCGCTTGCAGGCTGCTTCGTAGGCCTTGAAGTTCTCTGGCCAGGCGTTCTTGAACTGCAGCGCGATGCCGCGGCCCATCACGCCGACGCAGTTCACCGTGTTCACGATCGCGTCGGAGTCATCCTTCAGGATGTCGCCGCTGGTGAGTTCAATCATGGTGAGTCTCCGATTCAGTAGTACCAGGCAGGCATGATGTGCACCGGGGGCCTGTGGCCTCCCACCGGCAGCGCATGCGAAACCTGTGTGGCAATGGGCTGCGACAGCACCCCAATGCGCTCAATCAATTGCCAGGGGAAGCCCCGCTCCAGCAGGAACTCTGCCTGCTTGCCTTCCTTGTAGCCTCGCCAGTCACGCGCCTGGACGGCATCCCAGTCCACCTCGTCCAGGCATCCCAGGTCAGCACGGTCTTCAAAATAGTAGGCCCCGGCGTTGGACAGGGTGAACGCCCACCGAAGCCCCTGGGCGTTGGCCCAGTTCACGGTGGCATGCAGGTCCGCCTCCAGGTGAACGATGGGTCCCTGCCCGCCCTTGTAGGCGAGGTCTGCATTCTGCCTGTGGATCAGGTAGAGCATCACCGACCGCGGGCAGAAGTAGAACGGCACGCACTGCCCCACGAACAGGCCCGGGTGACTGGCCAGTTGCAGCTCATTCAACCTGCGCTGCTTGATGTGGCTCATGCCGATGACCGTCCCAGGTGCCGTGGCCTGCGCCACGGCTGCATCCGACAGCAGACCGCCACTGGCAATGATGGAGGCCAGTCGGTCCACATGGCAGATGTGGTAGAGCTTAGGGCGGGCAGGCACGGTCATGGTCACAGACTCCGCACGTTCTGGATGCCGTTCTGCTCCAGGATCGCGGCCATGTTCGTCTTGGCCACGTCGTCGGCAAACGCACTATCGCGGAACACGCAGGTCGTGTCACCTACGGGTGCCAACTCCCTGTGCCAGGCAACGATGCCTTGCGCTATTGGTTCTACCAATTCAGGGGAAATGGACTCGGCGAAGCAACTCATCAGCACACCGCCGCCGATTGCGTTGACATTGGCGCCCCGAATTTCCCGATGGTCGATCGTCAAGCAAAGGTCTAGGCCAAGCTTCAGCAGAAGCTCATACAAGATATCGTCATCGCGTCGCCCGTCAAGTAAATGGTCTTGACTGGCAATGAGGTCCGTTTGAAGGTCTTTCGGCGCGGGGTTCCAGACGCGAAGGTTCGAGGTGTCCAACCTAAAAACACGAAATCCCGTGTCTCCGCTGTAAGCAGGATTGGCGGCCCTGATCTGTGCGGCGACCCGCCGCAGCCGCTCCTTGGTCAGTTCTGCAATGGACAGAGGCTTTCCGAGCTTGTCGCAGTACTTTGCGGCGGCCTTCTGATCCTTCTTTGATGGGTCTAAGGGTTCAGGTAGCTGAACCAGCGCATACCGTCTACTGCCACCATCAGCGGCATTCAGGTCCATCACGGCATGCGCCGTACTGCCGCTGCCTGCAAAGAAGTCCATAACGATAGCGGACTTGTCATTCGCGGTAACGTAGTCAATGAGGCGAGCAAGCTCAAAGTGATCCTTGGGGTTGTTGAAAACCTTCGCGCCCAGAAGCTTGCGCAGATACTTCACCGACACCTGAGATTGCTTGTAGAAATAGCTACCTCTCACCTGAGTCGCGAACTCCTCTTCGTCGTCGCTTGAGTCACCCTCAGCCCCGTCTGCTTCTGCATCGTCTTCGACCTCAGCATCGACCTCATCAGCTATGGGCTTGATGTGGGCCTTGCGGAACGGCGGCTCTGTGTGATCAGCGCGAAACTCCACAAGTCCAAGCTTTATCTGTCGGTTCATCTCTTCGGGGCTCGAATAGATCCATCCACGCTCTGGAACCTTGCATGGCTCGCCGGTTTTCGGATGATGTACCTCATACCTGGGGCCGCCGCCGCCAGGCCACGAGATGTCACGATCACGCCAAGGACCGTTGGCATCAACGCGCTTGTATCGGCTCCACTTCTTGGCGGGGTGCTTCTTGTCTAGAGCTGAGAACCAGGACTGAAGGTCCGTCTCGATTGCACGGTCATTGCTGCCATGCTTCGAACGCAACTGCAGGTATTGCTCCCAGATTTCCCGTGCGCCAGGCTTCTCCTCACGCCAAATCGTCTTCAGATCACGAAGTCGAGCCAACGATCTTGCGTAGACCAGCACGTACTCGTGACCAACCGAGATGAGCTTGGCATCGTTTTTTCTGCCCTTTTCCCAGGTCATGCACGCGATGAAGTTTTCTTCTCCAAAGACCTCACCAAAGACGCGTCTAAGGTTTTCTATTTCGTGGTCGTCGATGGAAATCAAGATGACTCCATCGTCCTTCAGCAAGCTCCTCGCAAGCTTGACGCGTGGATAAATCATGTTTAGCCAGTCGGTGTGGAAGCGCCCGCTGGTCTCGGTATTGCTGCTTCTAGCCTTCCCGTCACTGTCAACCTGGCCCGTCAACTCTTTGTAGTTGCGAATGTTGTCTCTGAAGTCGTCGGGATACACGAAGTCCTTGCCCGTGTTGTACGGCGGGTCGATGTAGATCAGCTTGACTTTGCCTGCGTAGCTCTTCTGCAGCAGCTTGAGCACTTCCAGGTTGTCGCCCTCGATCATGAGGTTCTGGGTGGTGTCCCAGTCCACGCTCTCCTTAGGGCAGGGGCGCAGCGTCCCAGTGCTGGGTGTCAGGGCCAGTTGCCTCGCGCGGCGCTTGCCGTGCCAGTTCAGGCTGTATTTCTCGTCGGCATCGGTGACCGTCTGGTCGCCCACCAAGGCCTTGAGCACGTCCACGTTCACGGCTGCGCCGCCGCGGCCTTCGGTGATCAGTTCCGGGAAAAGCGCCTTGAGCTGTTCGATGTTCCCCGCCACCAAGTCGGCAGACCCGGCCTCGGGGCTGGTCGCGTCGAGCTTTTGCATCTTCATTTCATTCATGGGTTCAGTATTCACAGTTGTTCGCGTGCCAAGGCCAGCTCGGCACTGAGGCGCTGGAGCGCCAGGTTCAATTCCACCTGCTTGGCCATCTGCCGTTCCTTGGCAGCCAGGCCGCGCAGCTGGGTGGCTTCGGCTTCCAACCGCTTACAGATGCGCAGCGCCTCGCGTCGTGCGGCGGCCTGTGCAGGCGTATCGTTGGCCGAGAAGTGGCCGGTGAGTTGCGCCGCCTGCCATGCGGTCAGGCAGTCCATCCATCCCTGGTACAGGGCAAGCAGGTTCAGTTGCGGTTGCCGGCCCATGGCCAGGGACTGCAGAAACGGGGTTACATCGGCCGCGTTGTCAGGCACGTTTGCCTGGTTCAGGTCACCGTCCAGCACCACCTTGCCGACCTCGTTCTGGGCAGAACGCTTGTGGGCGGCCGTGATCGCTACGTGTCCCGGCAGCTGCAACAACAGCAGCACGGGGTACGGAATGGCGCGGTGTACCAGTTCCGCCAAGCGCTGGACCTGAGCCGGCTTACAGTGCGAGGCACGGAGTTGCGCGGTTAGCACGGCGATCTCCAGGTACTCCCGTGCGTCGTCGCGAAATTCAGGAACCGCCACGGTTCCGGGCTTCAGGGCGGCGACCCACTGCATCTCTTCGATGGCTTCGGTCAGCAGGCGCTTGTCGGCGCTTGTCGGCGCGCCATTATCCACCAGCATTTTTTTCGGCACGCGTTGATCCACCCGACAACCGGCCGGGAGTGCGAGGGCGGTGATCAGCGCCTCAAGCCTCATGCAGAACCGGATGGGCGCATCTTGTGCGTCCAGTCGGTTGCGAAATGGTGGCGTACTGGTGCCAGCTGCGCTGGCAGAGACCCTTCACAGGCCAGCCCAAGGTAGGCCGCTGCTCGGGTGGTGCCGACGTAGATGTACTTGTCGAACAGCTCAGGGTGCAGCGCTGCCAGACGATCTACGCCCAGGAAGAAAACCGCTTCGAACTCCAGACCCTTGATGTGCTGGATGTCGAACACCCGCACACTGCTTTCTTGGCCGACGATCCTTCCTTCCGTGCAAGCCGTTACGGGGATGTTGTGCTCGCTCAGCAAAGCCTCAAGCGCCTTCGCAGTCGGCTCGACATCGACCTCACTGTTGACGAACACCGCGATGGACGGGAGCTGTTCAACGAACCGTTCAATGTCGGCGATTCGGACAGCCAACCATTCCACAGTCTCGGATTGCGAGCTGTTTTCCAGCAGCAGCGGTGATGCCACGTCGTTGTCAACCTCGACTGGCAGGCTGACACTTTGCATGGTTCCACCCACGGCACGGATGATGTCGCGTGCGAGGTCGTTGAGCTGCCTGGACTGTCGGTAGGCCACCGTGATCTCGCGAACCTCCAAGCCAGGCAAACTCCACGAGAGCGCTTTCGGTGTGCGAACCCCCCACGTAGTGAGCCGCTGGTTGAAGTCGCCGCAGGCGAACACAGAACGGGTACGCGGATGCGCCAGCGCGTTCATGCAGGCCAGCTGAAGCGGCGAGAAGTCGGTGGCCTCGTCCACCAGAATTTGATGCCGGTAGCAACCCATGACAGCCTTCAGCGGCGCCCACTGCGGATTCTCGATGGCCCGCAGAATGGTCTGGCGATTGATCAACTCGTTGCCCGCTTTGAGGGTGGCAAGCAGGATGGCATCCAGCTCCAGCGGATGCACATCCCGTTGATCAAATCCACCAGCTTGGTACCAGGTGCCCGCGCTCTGCCGCTCACGCCGGAAGGCACGGTATCGTTTACCCACCCCGTCGATGTAGCGCCGGACGGGCGTAACAAAACGACGCGCTGCTGTCTGCAGCACCAGCTTGTTTCCGATGTCGATGAGATCGCTCTGGGGGAGTGTTCGGTCACCCAACCATTCGATGATCTTGCCAGTGCGGTTGGTTTTGCTCACCGCCCTCTTTGTTGCGGCGCTCCGCGACAAGACTCGGAGAGCTTGGTAATATTCATTTGTTGCGGCTTGAGCGCCCACTTTCGGCGCCTGGACTTCTTCTTCATCATCCGGCTCGGTATCGTCGGTTTCGTCCACCTCAACCTGTTGCAAGGTCTCCAGAAACGCGGCGAACTCGGTGACGAAGTTGCGGTTCTTCTGCAGTTGCGCGACGAGGGCATGGCGGAGCCGCTGGTCGATCTCTTCCTTGAACATGGCGACAAAGGACTGAACCTTGGGCAGTTCCGTCGCAAGGCTGCTCAAAGTGGCAGGCCAGTTCTGGTGGTCACTCAGCACTGTTGCCAGGATCATCCCCAGCTCGCTGGCTTGCTTGATGTTGGATGGCTGGAGCGCTTGGGTCGCCGAGGTCAGCTCCTGCAGGTAGGCATGCCGCTGCCAGGCATCGAAGTCAGTGAACCAGTCAACTTGGTTCTTGACCGTGGCGTCCAGCAAGCTGCACAGACCAGGTTTTTGAACGAAGGTGCCGCCGCCGGTTGCCGTCCTGAGGATGCCAAAGGTCTGTCGGCACAACTCACGACGATGGTCATCCCAAGTGCGAAGGTTCTGGTCTGATGCGGGCACGAGTTCGCGGTTGAAGGCCTCTTTCAGGTACTGCTTGAGCAGCTCGGTGGGCGTGAACATGAGCCAGCTGCGCTCGTGCGAAAGGCCCTGCGCCACAGCCACTTCCTGAACCACACGCTGCTCATCCTCATCCAGAAACTGGACATCCAGCTTCTGTCCCAGACGCCGGATCAGGGTGGTGGTTTTGCCAGTCCCGGGTGGCCCCAACAACACCACTTGATGCGATAGCGGAAGGCGGAAAATCTCGTCCTGAAACTTGTCCAGAATGGGCTGATCCCGCAGGCCCATTCGGGTGATGACACTCCGACGAATACCCTCTACCACTGTCGCTTTCTTGGCTTCTGCAAAGAGAATTTCGTCCAGAAGATCCTGCCCGCTGTGGGTCGGCTGCTCCGCCCGCAAGAGCGCTCGCAGCGATTCGATGGTGACGCTGGGCGAGTCTTCGCGTTGAACGACAGAGAAGGCATCCCATTGCCCGTTGGTCTCTTCCGGGCGCAGGCCTGTCTTCGAGACAACGATCCACGCCTGACCATCAGGCGTAACGTACTCGTCCCCAACAGGCATGGAGGCAAGGCGCCCCCACTTCGTCAGGTAGCTGATGACCCCACGTTCGGCCATGCCTTGGTCGGCTCGGCAAAAGAAACGCGTGTGCAGGCCCCCGTTCTCGTCCTCGGCAACAACGCGCGAAACCATGGGCTCTTTACTCAGCCGTTGGTACGCCGTCCGGTTCTGCTGGTTTACCTGGCCAATGTTGCGCAGCGCGGCTTCTGAAACAGAGCCCGGCACCAACGTATTCGCACTTGGTCCCCTCGGGTCCTGCAGCCAGGCGCGTGCGGCCGCCGCCACTTCTTGGAGTTTTTCCAGCACCTCGTGGGCTATCGGCGCCAAGGCATTCTGTTCTGCACTGCTCAATCGTCCCTCCTAGTCCGTTTCAGCTTTTGTGATCAGGGAGCACCACCATGAACACCAGCACCTCAAAGTCGTTGGTGCCCGCAAACTCGCCCTTCATGGCGTGGGTGCCGCCGGGTGAAAACAGGCTGGCGACAGCCCGTTCCTCGTTCTTTCCCACGACAGAGGCCACCGCAGACGCCAGCAGCTTCTGCGCGTGGCGCATGTCCTCGCCGTGGCGGGTGGCCTTGTCGAACTTGGCGCAGGCGCCGTCGTCGGGCAGGTCACGCCCGAGGGCTAGGCGCTTGAGCCGGTCCAGGATGCGTTTCGCATGGGGGTACGACAGCAGAACGACGCCATCGTCGCCGACATGGGCGAGGTAGATGGGCGCCAAGGGGTAGTCGGACTTCTGTCCTTTGACGGTCACAGCGCCTTCGGCCCGCAGGCAGAAAATCACGCCTGGCTCGATGTCGGCGTCGATGCTGGTTGTGACGGCGTAGGTGCCCAGCGGCAGCTCTTCGAGTTGGCCGGGGTGTTCTTTGAGGTACTGAGCTAGGTCGATGCGGAAGTCGGTCAGCGTCAGGTCGGTGATGGACACACCGCTGGACAGGTCTTCCATGTCGATGACCGTGTCCTGCAGCTTGAGCAACTGCTTGCGCCGGTACTCCAGGTCGTTCATCGGGTTGCCCGACTGCTGCTCGATGAGGTTTTCCTCACCCGTGGCCGACACGTCCAACAAGACCATGCGCCCGCTGACGCGCTGCTCCAGGCCGATGTACTCTTCCAGCTCCATGTTGGGCCAGAAGTTGACCAGCTGGATGTTCTGGTTGGGCGATCCGATGCGGTCGATACGTCCAAACCGTTGGATGATCCGTACAGGGTTCCAATGGATGTCGTAGTTGACCAGCCAGTCGCAGTCCTGCAGGTTCTGCCCTTCGGAAATGCAGTCGGTGGCAATCAGCAAGTCGATTTCGCCCTCGTCTGCTATGTCGGCCGGCCGTTCCTTGGCGAGCGGCGCGAACGCCGAAAACACGCTGCTCATGCTCTTGCGCAGGCCGGGCAATGTGGACTGGATGCCGGCGCTGCCGGTGACCAGCGCGGCGTCAATGCCGAGGCTGGCTTTGGCCCAGGGCGCCAGGTTGGCGTACAGGTACTGCGCCGTGTCAGAGAATGCAGTGAAGACGATGATCTTGCGGTTACCGACGTTGATGGGCTGGCGGCACTTCTGCTCGATCATGTCGCGCAACTTGGCCAGCTTGGCGTCGCGAGAGGCGTCCACCTGCTGCGCGGTGGCCAATAGTGTCGCCAGGCGGTTGCGGTCCTCGATGAGGTCCTGTTTCCACCGGATCAGGTCCACGTCGCTCAGCAGCACCTTGACCTTGCGCCCGACCAACAGCGGCTCAAAGGCTGGGTCGTCGATGTCCACGTCGGCGATGTCGATCTCCTCGACGCTTTCATCGTGCGCTTCGATGTGGGCTAGCACCGCTTCCACATCCTTGAGCTGCCGCTGAAGGGTCAGCGAGAACGACGAGACGGCGCTCTCCATGCGCTTGAGCACGTTCACCCGTAGCAGGTGAATCAGGCTCTCCTCGCGGTCAGCCTGACGGAAGAAGCTCTCGCCGCCCCGAATCTCAGTGCTGTACTTGGCGTCGTAGGCGGCCTGTTTGTGCGGCAGCACGTAGCGCAACGGCGCGTAGCTAGCCAGGTTGAGGCGCCTGATTTCAAGGTTGATGTCCTTGATGGCGCGGAACTGACCTGCCAAGTCCACATCAGCTTTGATGTTGATGGGCGGCAGGCGTCCTGGAAACTTGCCTGTTTCGGTCGTTCCGTAGTACTTCTCGACGTGTCGGCGTGAACGCGCGATGGTCAGATGGTCCAGCAAGGTGAAGTAGTCGAAGCCCAGCATTTCGACCAGATGGCCGGGCGTGCGCTCTGCTTCATCCAGGTCCAACCAGCGATTGAACTGGATTTGCGCCTTGCGGGTTGTCTGCTCGATGCTGTCGATACCGTGTTCCACCAGGGCGGCATCGTCCCCCTCGGTGACGAAGGCGATCTGGTTCTTCAGGTCTGCCAGCCTGTTGTTGACGGGCGTGGCCGAGAGCATCAAGACACGGGTCTTGACGCCCTCTTTGATGATCTTGCGCATCAGGCGGTCGTACCGGGTCTCGGTGCCTTGGCGCGGGGACTTCTTGTTCCGGAAGTTGTGCGACTCGTCAATGACCACGAGGTCGTAGTTGCCCCAGTTCACATGCGCCAGGTCGATGTCTCCGGACGTGCCACCGTCACGGGATAGATCGGTGTGGTTCAACACGTCGTAATTAAACCGGTCAGCGGCCAGGACGTTGCGCTTGTCGTTGGCCTTGTACAGCGTCCAGTTGTCGCGAAGACGCTTGGGGGCAAGCACCAGCACGCGGTCGTTGCGTAGCTCGTGGTACTTGATGACGGCCAGCGCTTCGAAGGTTTTGCCGAGGCCGACGCTGTCCGCGATGATGCAGCCGCCGAAACGGGCGAGCTTGTCGATGGCGCCGACGACACCGTCGCGCTGGAACTTGAACAGCTTCTTCCATACCACCGTGTTGCGGATGCCGGTGGCCGATTTGACGATGCGCTCTTCATCCAGCTCATCCCCCCGGTTGCCGAACAGGTGATTCAAGATCGCCGCATAGAGCGTGAACGGGGCGCGGTGCTGACCCATGTCCAGCAGTGCTTCAACGAGGGCTGACCGGCCATCGGGCTGAGGCTCCAGCCTGTTCCATTGCTGGTCCATCCAGCGGGCAAGTTGTGCTGCCTCGTCGGCCGACTCGGACGCCTGGATCAGGTTCAAGGGGTTTCCGGGGGTCAGGCCCAAGCCGTCCGTGCTGAACGCCAGCGACCCCAACACCACCTGCTGGGCTGTACCATCTGGCGCACGCACGACGGCTGCGCCCTGTGGAACGCGCCCATGCGCCCGGCGCAGTTCGACTTCGCCGCTGAGCCATTTCGCGCACTGGTTGGCCAGCCAGCGCGCTTGCAGCCGGTTGCGTGCGGCACGATCACTCTCTCCGCCCAGGAATTCCAGCGAATCGTTTTCCGGGGGCAGGATGAGTTGCACCCGGTCGAGTTCGGGGAGCGAATCTCGTAGCGCGTCGAAGGCGAACAGCGAGAACGACGGTGTGACGCAGCCAAGCTGATGTCCTGGCTGGAGATGCGGGCGCAACAGGTCAATGACGCGATCTGCGCCGCTGTTCTGAATGAGCTTCATGCCTTCTTGTCCTCCCCAGGTGCCTCCGCCACGTCGGCGGGCGTTGCCGCCGACGACTGCGCCGCAATCCACACGTCAATGTCGCCCCTCTTGAACCGCCACGTCGCCCCGACCTTGAAGCCGGGCAATCGACGCTCGACCGCCAGCCGGTAGACGGTGCGCTGATTGACCCGCAGGTAGTCGGCAACTTCCTTGACGGTCATGACGCTGTCTGCAGGGGTGTTCATTTAGGCCAGAATTCTTTGAGTGTGAAGCTCAGTGTAAGGGAGTGCATTACATGGCTATTAAGTACGTTCAGGTGCGCAAAGATTAATCACCTCCCAGCGCTGCCGCGGTTCAATCAACCCCTCATGGAGAGCACGTCGGCCTCACCATGCTCCACGATAAGCGGTCCCGGCAGCCCCTTTCTGCTGATCGATCAAGGGTTCAAAGTGGGCTAATAGCCCACTGCCCGCAGGGTAGGGGGGGGGGGGGGGGGGGGGGGGGCGGTCGCCCCGTTTGGAGCGCCTATTCCCAGCGACCTTCACCAACGGGCCTTGGGTCTGTCGGCGGCGCTGGTCGGCAGCCAGATTGTGCGTCGCTCTGTCAGCCCAGCTTCGCCAAGAGCTGGGTAGGCTGCAGATGGGTGTAGCGGCGCAGCATGCTCAGACTCTTGTGACCCGTGATGCTGGCTACTTCGAGGGGATGCAGTCCCTTTTCGAATAGTCTGGAGGCGGCCTCGTGGCGCAAATCGTGCCAGTGCAGATCCACCAGGAAGCCCTCCACAGGTTCATCGCCGCGGGCCTGGGCCTCGGCCATATGCCGCGCTCGCGCCGTCACCAGCGCCCGTTTCCAGACCATCACGAGCGCATTCTGTGAGCAGTCCAGGATTTTGCCGCTGGAAGTGCGCGGCAACGCCTCCACGATCGCCTTCGCGCGCGTGGTCAGAGGAAGAAACGGCGGAACTACTTTGTTGCCGGATCCTCGATGCTGCGGCGGGATGTGAAAAACCCGTCCGGGCGCATCGAGCCAGGCGCGCTCCAGCTTGAAAAGCATCCCCTGTCGAAGAGACGTTTCGATGGCCAACTCAAAGGCTGGCGCCGCCCAAGCGTTCTCACTACGACGCAGCTCCGCCAGAAGCGCTTCAAATTCCCCTGGTCGTAGCCGGCGATCTCGCTCCCGTGAGCCGCCGGGCTTGCGGATGTTCGCCAGCGGATTGAGCAGCCCTTCCCAGCCCCATTCCTTGCGCGCAATCTCAAAGACGTGGCTGACAAGCTGTAGCTCCAGGCGAATTGTGTTTTCCGCACGTCCGGCCGCGCGCCGCGCGTCGCGGTAAGCCGCAAAGTCTGCGCCCCGCAGCGTCGACATGTACCGTTTGGCTAACGGGTGGCGTTGCCATTGCTTCACCCGTTGGAGTTCTTGCGCGGGGTGGCGCTTGCGCGAGCCCACCTCGCGGTGGTATCGGTCAAGGGCGTCATGGAGTGTGGTGCTTGCGGCTTCGCCCAGAGGGCGGAACTGCCCACGCTCCATTTGCCCCTCGGCTTCCCTTGCCCAGGCTTGGGCTTCGGCTTTCTTATCGAAGGTGCGGGAAACGGACGGATATCCCGTCGTCCTAACTTGCGCGCGCCAATAGTCGCCGCGCTTCGTGATGCTCGCCATAGCTTCCTTTCGTTGAGGTTGTGCTAACGATGGCGATTCTTCGACTGCACCACTTTTGCACCAAAGTCCATTTGCAGGCCATGGCGCAAAGCAAAAAGGCCTTAGCGCATCGCGCTAAGGCCTTGATTTGACTGCAAATTTAAGTGGTGGGTCCTGAGTGACTCGAACACTCGACCTACGGATTAAGAGTCCGCTGCTCTACCAACTGAGCTAAGAACCCACTGTTGAATTCGATGAAGCGAATTATACACACAATTTAGGGGAGTCCCCCGATTGCCTTGCCGCGCATTTCATTCGATGGCTTTTGCAGCCATGGAGTGGGCGCAAGCTGGTGCCCATACGCTCCTCGGTGCCGGGGGGCTTCACGACAAGAAAAAGGCCGGAACATTGTCCGGCCTTGAATCCATGTGGTGGAGAGGAGGAGGATCGAACTCCCGACCTCCGCATTGCGAACGCGGCGCTCTCCCAGCTGAGCTACCCCCCCACAAAACGGATTCATTCTAACAATTATCGTGGGCTACTGCATGCCGTTGCGGTTGGCCAGTTCGACGAACAGGCCGGACTGGTCCAGCTCGGACAGGCCGTGATCGACGCCATCGGCGTAGAGGTGTTCCAGCAGGGTGGCGATCGGCGCCTCGAAGCCGAGGTCGGCCGCGGTGTCGAGGGCATTGCGCATGTCCTTGAGCTGGATGGCCATGCGCCCGCGTGGCGCGAAGTCGCGCTCCACCATGCGCTGGCCGTGCACCTGCAGCACGCGGCTGTCGGCGAAGCCGCCGGCGATGGCTTGGCGCACCTTGGCCATGTCGGCGCCGCCTTTCTCGCACAGCAGCAGGGCCTCGGCCACGGCGCCGATGGTGATGCCGACGATCATCTGGTTCGCCAGCTTGGCCAACTGGCCCGCGCCGTGCGGGCCGACGTGGGTGACGCGGCCCAGCACTTCCAGCACAGGCCGCGCGCGCTCGACATCGGCCGCTTGGCCCCCCACCATGATGGCCAGCGTGCCGGCCTCGGCGCCGACGGTGCCGCCGGAGACCGGCGCGTCCAGGTGCGCCAGGCCGCGCTCGTTCAGGCGCGCGGCGTGCTCGCGCGCCTCGCGTGGTTTGATGGAGGCCATGTCCACCACCAGGGTGCCTGGGCGCATGGCGGCGGCGGCGCCCGTTGTGGGGGAGAACAGCACGTCGCCGACGACTTGGCCGTCGGCAAGCAGGCTGATCACAAGCTCGGCCTGCGCCACGGCCTGCCGCGCGGTGCCGTGCACCTGGGCGCCGAAGGGCCGCAGGCGTTCGGCCTTGTCGCGCGAACGGCTCCAGGCGTGCACGGCGTGGCCGGCTTCGCACAGGCGCCTAGCCATGGGCAAGCCCATGAAGCCGATGCCCAGGACTGCGATGTTCATGGCATGTCTCCTGATGGCGGGCGGGGAGGAGGGGCCGCCCGGTTGTTGCCGAAAAAGGGGTTGAAAAGGCGGAGTCGATTGTCGGGCCGGCGGCGCAAGCCCCGGCTTCCTACAATCGCTGGATGTATTCTGATGCCGCCCAAGACTCCCCCCTGCTGCAAAACCTGAACGCCGAGCAGCGCCAGGCCGTCACCCTGCCGGCCGAACACGCGCTGATCCTGGCCGGCGCGGGCTCGGGCAAGACGCGCGTGCTGACCACGCGCATCGCCTGGCTGCTGCAGACCGGCCAGGTTTCGCCAGGCGGCATCCTGGCGGTGACCTTCACCAACAAGGCCGCCAAGGAAATGCTGACGCGCCTGCAGGCGATGCTGCCGATCCAGGTGCGCGGCATGTGGATCGGCACCTTCCACGGCCTGTGCAACCGTTTCCTGCGCGCCCACTACAAGCTGGCCAACCTGCCGCAGACCTTCCAGATCCTGGACACGCAGGACCAGCTGTCGGCGATCAAGCGCCTGTGCAAGCAGTTCAACGTGGACGAGGAGCGCTTTCCGCCGAAGCAGCTGCAGTGGTTCATCGCCGGTTGCAAGGAGGCTGGGCAGCGCTCGCGCGACGTTCCGGCGCGTGACGAGGACACGCGCAAGAAAATCGAGCTCTACCAGCTCTACGAGGAGCAGTGCCAGCGCGAGGGCGTGGTGGATTTCGGCGAGCTGATGCTGCGCAGTTACGAGCTTCTGCGCGACAACGACCCGGTGCGCGAGCACTACCAGCGGCGCTTTCGCCACATCCTGGTCGATGAATTTCAGGATACCAACCGGCTGCAGTACGCCTGGCTCAAGTTGATCGCCGGCCAGGGGGAGGCCGGAGCCTTGCAGGGCACGAGCGCCGTGCTGGCGGTGGGGGATGACGACCAGAGCATCTACGCCTTCCGCGGCGCGCGCGTCGGCAACATGGCCGACTTCGTGCGCGAATTCGACGTGCGGCACCAGATCAAGCTGGAACAGAACTACCGCAGCTACAGCAACATTCTCGATTCGGCGAACGAGCTGATCAGCCACAACAAGACGCGCCTGGGCAAGAGCCTGCGCACCGACCAGGGCCCGGGCGAGCCGGTGCGCGTGTACGAGGCGGCCAGCGACTTCGCCGAAGCGCAGTGGATGGTGGACGAAATGCGCCAGCTGGTGAAGGGCGACGGCTTCGAGCGCAAGGAAATCGCCGTGCTCTACCGCAGCAACGCGCAGAGCCGGGTCATCGAATCGGCTCTGTTCAACGCCGGCATCCCCTACCGCGTCTATGGCGGCCTGCGCTTTTTTGAACGCGCCGAAATCAAGCATGCGCTGGCCTACCTGCGCCTGCTGGAGAACCCTCAGGACGACACCAGCTTCCTGCGCGTGGTGAACTTTCCGCCGCGTGGCATTGGCGCGCGCAGCATCGAGCAGCTGCAGGACGCGGCGCGCGCCACCGGCTGCTCGCTGCACGATGCGGTGAGCGCGGTGCCCGGCAAGGCAGGCGCCAACCTCGGCGCCTTCGTGGCCAAGATCGACGTGCTGCGCGAGCAGACCACCGGCCTGACGCTGCGCGAGATCATCGAGCTGGTGCTGGAGCACAGCGGCCTGATCGAGCACTACCGCGCCGAGAAGGAAGGGGCGGACCGGATCGAGAACCTGGAGGAACTGGTCAACGCCGCGGAGAGCTTTGTCTCGCAGGAGGGCTTTGGCCGCGATGCCGTGGCGCTGCCGGTGGACGAACTGCGCGCGGGCCTGACGCAGAGCCCCGTCAGCCAGGGCCTGGACCCGAACCAGCCGCTGGCCCAGCCTGCGGCGCCCGACGCGGAAACCGGCGAAACCCTGAGTCCGCTGGCGGCCTTCCTGACCCACGCCGCGCTGGAGTCTGGTGACAACCAGGCCCAGGCGGGCCAGGATGCGGTGCAGCTGATGACGGTGCACGCCGCCAAGGGGCTGGAATTTGATGGTGTGTTCATCACCGGGCTGGAGGAGGGGCTGTTCCCGCACGAGAACGCGATGAGCGACCACGAGGGGCTGGAGGAGGAGCGTCGCCTGATGTACGTCGCGATCACGCGCGCGCGCAAGCGTCTGTACCTGAGCCACTCGCAGACGCGCATGCTGCATGGCCAGACGCGCTACAACCTGAAGAGCCGCTTCTTCGACGAGCTGCCCGAGCACGCGCTGAAGTGGATCACGCCCAAGAGCCCGGGCTTCGCCTCCGGCATGGGCAGCGGCTTTGGCGGCCGCGGCACGGCGCCGAAGCCGGCCTGGGGCCAGAGCGGCCTGGGGGCCGAGACGTTCAAGAGCCCGCCGGTGCCAGTGCAGAAGGTCGCGCCGGCGCACGGCCTGAAGGCGGGCATGAAGGTGTTTCACACCAAGTTCGGCGAGGGCAAGGTGCTGGCGATCGAGGGCAGCGGCGACGATGCCCGGGCCCAGGTCAACTTCCCGCGCCATGGCGTCAAGTGGCTGGCGCTGTCGGTGGCCAAGCTCACGCCGATCTGACGGCCGAGGCCAGGCCGGCGCCGGGACCTGGGTGCGAGACGACGCGTCTGCGCCGGGCGTGCAGGCCGTCGTGGGGACTGGCCGTGCTCAGCGTGTCGGAGCGTCGTCCGCGACGAAGCAGTCGCGGAAGGTGAAATAGATCGAGGTGAAGAAGATGGCCGCCATCAGCAACGCACCGGGCACCATGGCCATTGCCGCGAAGTTCGGGCTGCCGAGCAGCATGGAGGTCAGCAGGATCAGCATGCCGGCCGCCATGAAGGCGCCGATCCAGACCGTGCCATAGACCAGAAACGCGGCCCAGTTGCGAAGGCAGGCCACCAGACTGAAGAACAGGCTCTTCACCGGTGGCACGCCGTGCCAGTGCACCAGGGCCGGCGCGTGCCAGAACAGCAGCGACAGCGGCATGTAGAGTAGGGTGGCTGACCACATCGCGGCCTGGAAGTCGGGCGCGTTCACCAGCTCCGGTGTGATCTTGCCGCCCACCAGGTACAGCCGCGCGAACTGCCCGCCATCGAACAGGGCCGACAGGCCCATCACGCCGAGGAAACCGACCGCGTAGAACGCCCCCAGCACGAGCATGGCGCGCAGTCGCTGCTGCTCGGCGCGCAAGGCGCTGATCAGGATGGACGGCATCGGGAACTTGCCCTTGCTGGCTTCCTGCGTCGCCGCCATCAGGCCGAGCGTGGCGGCCGGCAGCAGGGCAAGCGCCACGGCGGTGCCGATCACCGGCAGCATGGAGGCGATGGAGATCACCGCCATGAACATGAGAAACAGGCCCAACATCGCCAGCGGCTGGCGAAAGAAGGTCTGCATGCCGAGCTTGACCCAGAGCAGACCGGTGCGTGCCGGGACGAGGTTGAGTTTCATGGCAGGGTGACCGGGTGGGCGATGCGTTGGCGCAGCACGCGCTCGAAGTGGGCGGGGTCGTGCGGCGTCAGCATCGAGGCCTCGCGCGGCAGGTGAAAGTCCCACAGGCGCGAGATCCAGAAGCGCAGCGCGCCGGCGCGCAGCATGGCCGGCAGCAGCTGGCGCTCGGCAGCGGTGAGCGCTCGCTCGGCGCCGTAGGCCTCCAGCATGGCCTGGGCGCGCGCCGTGTCATGGGTGCCGGTGGCTAGGTCGATGCACCAGTCGTTCAGGCAAACCGCCAAGTCGAACAGCCAGGTGTCCACGCCGGCGAAATAGAAGTCGAAGAAGCCGGACAGCACCGGGTGTGCGCGGTCGCCCTCGAAGATCACGTTGTCGCGGAACAGGTCGGCGTGCACCGGGCCGCGCGGCAGCGCGGCGTAGGCCGGCGAGGCGGCGACGTGGTTCTGGTAGGCCAGTTCGCTCTCGATCAGTGCCGCCTGCGTGGCGTCCAGGTAGGGTCGCACCACCGGAACGGTCTCGTTCCACCAGGCCAGGCCGCGCAGGTTGGGCTGCTGGCGGTTGTAGTCGCGTCCGGCCAGGTGCATGCGCGCCAGCATCGCGCCGACGGCGGCACAGTGGGCGGGGGTAGGGGCCAGCTCGCTCTTGCCGGGCAGGCGGTTGACCACCGCGGCGGGCTTGCCCTTGAGCTTGTGCAGCACGTCGCCGCTGCGGTCGGCCGCCGGATCGGGCACCGGGATGCCGCGCTGCGCCAGGTGCTTCATCAGGAACAGGTAGAACGGCAGCTGCTCGAAGCCCAGGCGCTCGAACAGCGTCAGCACGTAGGCGCCGCGGTCGGTGGTCGCGAAGTAGTTGGTGTTCTCGATGCCGCCCTCGATGCCGCGCAGCTCGGTGAGTTCGCCCAGGTTCAGGGCGCGCAGGAAGGCGCGCGCCTCGTCGAAAGAGACTTCGGTAAATACGGCCATGGCTTAGGTTAGATCAGCATCTCAGAATTTGCGCAGGTTCCACACGCGCTGGCCGGCGGCGCCCGGTGCGCTGTCGCGGCTCGGGGTGCCGCTGCGCGGGCCGTCGGCGGGCAGCACTTCGTAAGGGGGCACGTTGGTCTTGGGCTGGACGGTGATGCTTTGCGTCTGGCCACCATGGCGGACCTCGTCCACGGTGCTGCCCGCGTCCTCATGGTGGATGCGTTCGATGCGTTGGGGGGCGCGCTCGCGTGGCTGTTCTGCCGCATCCGGCGTGCCGGGCAGGCTGGTCTGGGCCAGGACCGTACCCATGGCCAGGGTCAGCAATGTCAGAAGGTAAGCAGCGCGCATGCCCGGATTGTAGAGGGGTGCGCGCACCGGCCGGGCGTGCACAATCGCCGCCATGACCGAGAAGAAAACCCTGCTGCTGGTGGACGGCTCCAGCTACCTCTACCGTGCGTTTCACGCCATGCCCGACCTGCGGGCAGTGCCCGGCGATCCGGCCAGCCCCGCGACCGGTGCGATCCGCGGCATGATCAACATGATGGAGAAGCTGCGCAAGGACGTGCACGCCGACTACGCGGTCTGCGTGTTCGACGCCAAGGGCCCGACCTTCCGCGACGAGATTTATCCCGCCTACAAGCAGCACCGTAGCCCGATGCCGGACGACCTGCGTGCCCAGATCGAGCCGATCCACGAGGTGGTGCGCCTGCTGGGTTGGCCCGTGCTGGACGTGCCCGGCGTGGAGGCCGACGACGTGATCGGCACGCTGGCCGTCACCGCCGCGGGCCAGGGCGTGGAGGTGGTGATCTCCAGCGGCGACAAGGACCTGGCGCAGCTGGTCAACGAGCACATCACCATCATCGACACCATGAACGGCAAGCGGCGCGACCTGGCCGGCGTGGAGGCCGAGTTCGGGGTGCCGGCGCGGCTGATGGTCGATTTCCAGACCCTGGTCGGCGACGCGATCGACAACGTGCCCGGCGTGGAAAAGGTCGGCCCCAAGACGGCCGCCAAGTGGCTGCAGGAACACGGCTCGCTTGACGCCGTGGTGGCGAATGCGGACAAGATCAAGGGCGTGGCCGGCGAGAACCTGCGCAAGGCGCTGGACTGGCTGCCCACGGGGCGCACGCTGCTGACCATCAAGACCGACTGCGACCTCAAGGGCTGGGTGGCCGGGCTTCCCGCTCTCGATTCGATTGCCATCAACGCGCCACAGACGGGTGCTTTGCGCGATTTTTACGAGCAATACGGCTTCAAGGGCCTGGCCAGGGCGCTGGGCGGGGAGGGGGCGGCGGTGGCGGTGGCGGCACCCAGGCGCGCCGCCAAGCCGGTCGCCGAGCGCGGCACCACCGACGACCTGTTTGCCGAGCCCGAGGAGCCGGCGGCGGCCGCCGACCTGGCTGACGGCGGGGAGCCCGCGGCCGCGCTGGCCCCGTCCCGGTGGCCGCGCTATGACACTGTGCTGAGCTGGGCCGATTTCGACCGCTGGCTGGCCAGGATCCGCGCCGCCGACCTGGTGGCGCTGGACACCGAGACCACCTCGCTCGACGAGATGCGCGCCGAGATCGTCGGCATCAGCTTCAGCGTGCAGCCGGGCGAGGCGGCCTACATCCCGCTGCGCCACGCCGGGCCCGACGCGCCCGAGCAGCTGCCCCTCGACGAGGTGCTGGCCAGGCTCAAGCCCTGGCTGGAAGACGCCGCGGCGCCCAAGCTGGGCCAGCACATAAAGTACGACCGCCATGTGTTCGCCAACCACGGCATCGAGGTGCAGGGCTATGCGCACGACACCATGCTGCAAAGCTATGTGCTCGAAGTGCACAAACCGCACGGCCTGGCCAGCCTGGCCGAGCGGCACCTGGGGCGCGCCGGCATCAGCTACGAGGACCTGTGCGGCAAGGGGGCGCACCAGATCCCGTTCGCGCAGGTCGATGTGGCCAAGGCGGCCGAATATTCGTGCGAGGATTCGGACCAGTGCCTGGACGTGCACGGTGCGCTGTGGCCGCTGCTGCAGGCCGACGACAAGCTGCGCGGCATCTACGAGCTGGAGATCGCCTGCAGCGAGGCGCTCTACCGCATCGAGCGCAACGGCGTGCTGATCGACGCGCCCACGCTGGCGGCGCAGAGCCACGAGCTGGGCCAGCGCATCCTGCAGCTGGAGAACGAGGCCTACGCCATCGCCGGCCAGCCCTTCAACCTCAGCAGCCCCAAGCAGCTCGGCGAGATCTTCTTCGACAAGCTGGGCCTGCCCGTGGTCAAGAAGACCGCCACCGGCGCGCGCAGCACCGACGAGGAAGTGCTGGAAAAGCTCGCGCAGGACTACCCGCTGCCGGCGCGCATCCTGGAGCATCGCAGCCTGTCCAAGCTCAAGGGCACCTACACCGACAAGCTGGCGCAGATGGCCAACCCGCGCACCGGCCGCGTGCACACGCACTACGCGCAGGCCGTGGCCGTGACCGGGCGTCTGTCGAGCAACGAGCCCAACCTGCAGAACATCCCCATCCGCACGCCCGAGGGCCGGCGCATCCGCGAGGCCTTTGTCGCGCCGCCCGGCTGCGTGATCGCCAGCGCCGATTACAGCCAGATCGAGCTGCGCATCATGGCGCACATCAGCGGCGACCACTCGCTGCTGCACGCCTTCCAGCAGGGCCTGGACGTGCACCGCGCCACGGCCGCCGAGGTGTTCGGCGTGAGCGTGCACCAGGTCACCAGCGAGCAGCGCCGCTACGCCAAGGTCATCAACTTCGGCCTGATCTACGGCATGAGCAGCTTTGGCCTGGCCAAGAACCTGGGCATCGACAACACGGCGGCCAAGAACTACATCCAGCGTTACTTCGAGCGCTACCCCGGCGTCAAGCACTACATGGATGAAACCAGGGTCCAGGCCAAGGCCCGGGGCTATGTCGAAACGGTGTTCGGCCGGCGCCTGGTCCTGCCCGAGATCAACTCGCCCAACGGTCCGCGCCGCGCGGCGGCGGAGCGCGCCGCCATCAACGCGCCCATGCAGGGCACGGCGGCCGACCTGATCAAGATGGCCATGGTGCAGGTGCAGAAGGCGCTGGACGCCGAGAAGCCGGCCATCAAGGTGATCCTGCAGGTGCACGACGAACTGGTGTTCGAGCTGCCCGCGTCCGAGGTGGACTGGCTGAAGGCGGAGATTCCGCGCCTCATGGCCGGCGTGGCCGCGCTCCGGGTGCCGCTGCTGGCCGAGGTCGGCGTCGGTCCGAACTGGGACCAGGCGCACTGACGGCGCCCGTGGAAGCGCCGCGCCGGCGCGCGGCGCTTGACTCGGCTGACAGAATCAAAAAATGACCACAACCATGACCCTGATCGCGATCCTGGCGGGCACGCTGTCGGCCGGCATCGGCAGCGTGTGGCTGGCGGCGGCGCTGAGCTTCGGCGTGCTGGCACGCTACACCCAGCACATGCTGAGCCTGGCGGCGGGCGCGCTGCTGGCCACCGCCTTCCTGAACCTTTTGCCCGAGGCCTTCGAGAGCCCGGTGGAGCCGCACAACCTGTTCCTCACCCTGTTGCTCGGGCTGGTTTTCTTCTTCCTGCTGGACAAGGCCGAGCTCTGGCACCACGGACACGAGCACGCTCATCACGAGGTGGCCGCCGACGATCCGGTGGCTCCTCTGCATGACCACCACGCGCACCATCACGCCGATCACCACGCCCATCACCCTGGCGATGGGCACGGCCCCGCGCACGCCACGCCGTCCGGCAAGTGGGCGGTGCTGGCCGGCGACAGCGTGCACTGCTTTGGCGACGGCATCCTGGTCGCCTCGGCCTTCATCGCCGACCTGCGCCTGGGCGCGATCGCGGCGCTGGCCGTGCTGGCGCACGAGGTGCCGCACCACATGGGCGACCTGGTGGTGCTGCGCGACGGCGCCGGCACGCGCCAGGCGGCCGTCGTCAAGGTATCGCTGGCCGGCGCCGTTACGGCGCTGGGCGGTCTGGTCGGCTACGTGCTGGTGGACCGCTTGCACGACTACCTGCCGTATTTCCTGGCCGTGGCCAGCAGCAGCTTCATCTACGTGGCGCTGGCCGACCTGATCCCGCAGCTGCAAAAGCGCCTTAGCGCTCGCGAGACAGCCGCCCAGATCGTCTGGCTGGCGGTCGGCATGGGGCTGGTGATGCTGGTGAGCCGCCTGGCGCACGGTCACCACTGACGGACTGATCGCCAACGCCGGTCAACTGGTGTGCCGGTTTGCAGGTGTCCTCAGCCCTGCGCGCAGGGCAGGCCCGGCGTGTTGCACCACTCGCTCCAGCTGCCCGCGTAGAGGGCGGTCGGGCCGAGGCCGGCCACTTCCATCGCCAGCAGGTTGGGCAGGGCGCTGACGCCGCTGCCGCAGTGATGCACCACGCTGGCGGCGGGACGGCCGGCGAGCAGCGCCTCGAACTCGGCGCGCAGCTCCTCGGCCGGCTTGAAGCGGCCTTCCGGCGTGAAGTTGGCCTGGAACGGCCGGTTCAGTGCGCCCGGGATGTGGCCGGCCACCGGGTCCAGCGGTTCCACCTCGCCGCGGTAGCGGGCGGCGGCGCGGGCGTCGATCAGCGCCTGCCCGGGCCGGCCCAGCTGCTCGGCCACGCGCGCGGTGTGCGCCAGGGTGCGACGTTCCAGCCCCAGGCTGAAGTGCGTGGCCGGGCGCGGCGCGGCCGGGCCGCTTTCAACCGTGCCGCCAGCGGCTTCCCAGGCCTGCAGGCCGCCGTCCAGCACGGCCACGGCCTCGTGGCCGGCCCATTTCAGCATCCACCACAGGCGGCCGCAGTAATTGACGCCGTTGCGGTCGTACACCACGGCCTGCATGCCGTTGGCGAAGCCGGTGCGGGACAGCCAGGCCGCGAACCGCTCGCGCCGGGGCAAGGGATGGCGGCCACCGTTGACCGCCTCCGCCGGGCCGTGCGCGCTCAGGTCGCGCTCCAGATGCGCGGGCACGGCGCCGGCAATGTGCGCCTGCGCAAACAGGGCGTCGGCGGCGGCCGGGTTGGCCAGATCGAAGCTGCAATCGAACACCATCAGCGGCGCTCCGCTGGCCTGCAGGGTCTGGAGTTGCTCGACGGAGATCAGGGTGGTGTACATGGTCAGTGTTCCTCGGCGGGCGGATTGGGCAGGGCGCGTGCACGCAGCGCGGTGGCGGCGATGCCGCTGGCGATAATCAGCGCCATGCCGGCCCAGCCGGACAGCGGGATCTGGTCGCCGAACAGGAACAGGCCAAACAACGCGGCGAACACGATGCCCGAGTATTGCAGGTTGGCCACCACCAGCGTGGCGCCGTGGCTGTAGGCGCGCGTCATGCATAGCTGGCCCAGCGCGGCGAGCACGCCGATGGGCAGCAGCCACAGCGCCTGAGGCCAGGTCCAGGCGCTGGCGCCGGTGAACAGCATGCCGACCGCGCCAGTCACGGTGGCGCCGAGGGAAAAGTACAGGACGGTGCGCGACTCGGGCTCGCCCATGCGCCCCAGCGCGGCCACCTGCATGTAGGCCAGGGCCGAGCCCAGGCCCGAGAGCAGCCCGATCAGGCCGGCGAACAGCTGGTTCTGATCAATGGTCGGGCGCAGCATCAGCACCACGCCGGCGAAGCCGGTCAGCACCGTCAGCACGACCGGTCCCTGGCGGCCGATGTCCTGCAGCCGTCCCATCACCAGCGTGCCGCCGACCAGGAAGGCCGCGACCCAGACCCCGCTCATGTAGTTGAGCGTCATGGCGGTGGCCAGCGGCAGATGGGCGATGGCATAGAACCAGGCGGTCAGCGAGGCCACGCCGATGATGCTGCGCCACACATGCATCATCGGCACGCGGGTGCCGAGCGGCACACCTTGGGCGCGGCACAGCGCGGCCAGGAACAGGACGCCGATGGCGCCGCGATAGCAAACCAGTTCCACGGTCTGGAAATGGGCGGAGGCGAACTTGATACACACGCTCATGCTGGCGAAGAACAGCGCCCCCAGAATCATCCACGCAGCTTGCACAACCCCGACTCCTGAACAACGACACAAAAAAGCCTCCGGGCCGGCGGCGCGGAGGCTGTGACTGTAACGGAGCCGGCGTGTCGCCGGGGTCAGGTGGGCGACAAGTCCATCACCTGGCGGTACCACTCGTGGAAGTGCTGCATGCCATCCTCCATCGGGCTCTGGTAGGGGCCGACCTCGTTGTCGCCGCGCGCCAGCAGGGCGCGCCGGCCGGCGTCCATGCGCTCGCCGATCTCGTCGTCCTCGATGCAGGTCTCCATGTAGGCGGCCTGCTGGGCCTCGACGAAGTCGCGCTCGAAGGCCACGATGTCCTCGGGGTAGTAGAACTCCACCATGTTCATCGTCTTCTGTGGTCCCATCGGGTGCAGGGTAGAGACGGTCAGCACGTGCGGATACCACTCGACCATGATGTGCGGGTAGTAGGTCAGCCAGATCGCGCCGCGCTCGGGCGGCTGGCCGTTGCGGTACTTGAGCAGCTGTTCCTTCCAGCGTTCGTACACCGGCGAGCCGGGGCGGCCGAAGGTGCCGGCCACGCCGACGGTCTGCACCGAGTACTCGCGCTCGAACTCCCAGCGCAGGTCGTCGCAGGTGACGAAGTTGCCCAGCCCGGGGTGGAACGGGCCGACGTGGTAGTCCTCCAGATAGACCTCGATGAAGGTCTTCCAGTTGTAGTTGCACTCGTGCAGCTCGACGCGGTCCAGCGCGTAGCCGGTGAAGTCGAGCTGGGCGCGCGGGCCCATGTTCGCCAAGTCGGCGTCGATGTCGCGGCCGTTGTCCTCGAACAGCAGACCGTTCCACTCGCGCAACTTGTAGTTGTTCAGGTCCAGGCAGGGGTCGTGCGCGAAATGCGGCGCGCCCAGCAGCTGGCCCTTGGGCGAGTAGGTCCAGCGGTGCAGCGGGCAGACGATGTTGCCGCCGGCGCTGCCCTTTTGCTCGGCGTTGAGCGTGCCGCGGCCCTTGAGCATGATCGCCTGGCGGTGCCGGCAGATGTTGGACACCAGCTCCACTCCCTGCGCTGTGCGCACCAAGGCGCGGCCCTCGCCCTCCTGGGGCAGGGCGTAATAGTCGCCTACTTCGGGCACAGCCAGTTGGTGCCCCACATAGCGGGGCCCGCGCTGAAAGATGAGGCTCATCTCGCGCTGGTACAGCGCCTCATCGAAGTAGCTGGAAACTGGTAGTTGGCTTGCGGCCTGCTGCAGTTGAAGACTTAAATCAGACATGGGGGACCTGACCTAGAGACTCCCCCTATGAAGGGGCAGGTGGTAAGCGCTTCGATCCGAAGAAAGGTGCGCGGGAATAGCTGGCAGCGCCGGCTAGGGAACCGGGCATTGTACCCGGTAGGCCCTGCAAGCGGGGGGCTCCGCCGGGGCGGCGGTGCGCCAATGGCGTGGCGTGGCAGCGGTTGGCGGCCAGCGCCTAAAATCCTGCGTTTACTTCCCCGTCGCACCATGCCCAAGGCGCCTGCCCGTCCCGCTCCCCCCGTCCCCCCCGCCAGCTACGAAGCCGCCCTGGAGGAGCTGGAGCAGCTGGTCGGCGGCCTGGAGTCGGGCCAAATGCCGCTGGATCAGCTGCTGGTCGGCTACCAGCGCGGTGCCGAGCTGCTGAAGTTCTGCCGCGAGCGGCTGGAGGCGGTGGAGAACCAGATCAAGGTGCTCGACGAGGGCACCCTCAAACCATGGATCCAATCATGAGCGTGACGACGCCGGCCGCCGTGGCGGCCTCTCCCGGCGCGGCCGGGTTCGACTGGCACGGCTGGAACGGCCAGGCGCTGGCGCGCGTGGAGAACGCCCTGTCGGACTGGGTTTCTGCCGAGGCGCCGGCCGAGCTGGGCCTGGCGATGCGCTACGCGGTGCTGGATGGCGGCAAGCGCCTGCGTCCGCTGCTGGTGCTGGCCGCCGCCGAAGCCGTACAGGGCAACCCCCGGGCCGCGCTGCGCGCCGCCTGCGCGGTGGAACTGATTCACGCCTATTCCCTCGTGCACGACGACATGCCCTGCATGGACAACGACGTGCTGCGCCGCGGCAAGCCCACGGTGCATGTGAAGTTCGGCGAGGCGCAGGCCCTGCTGGCCGGCGACACCCTGCAGGCACTGGCCTTCGAGCTGCTCACGCCCGACGACGGCGGCGTCAGCCCGGGGGTGCAGGCCACGCTGTGTCGCCTGCTGGCGCGCGCCGCCGGCCGCGACGGCATGGCCGGCGGCCAGGCGATCGACCTGGCCAGCGTCGGACTGGCGCTGACCGAGGACCAGTTGCGCCAGATGCACTGCCTGAAGACCGGTGCGCTGCTGCGCGGCAGCGTGCTGATGGGCGCGGCCTGCGCAGACAACCTGGCCCCGGCCGTGGCGGCAGCGCTGGGCGACTATGGCAGCGCGCTCGGGCTGGCCTTCCAGGTGGTGGACGACGTGCTCGACGTCACCGCCGACTCCGCGACGCTGGGCAAGACCGCCGGCAAGGATGCCGCCGCCGACAAGCCGACCTATGTCTCGCTGATGGGGCTGGAACGTTCGCAGGCCTATGCGCAGACGCTGCGCCAGCAGGCGCTGGCCGCGCTGGCGGCGACCGGCTTGCCCGAGGCGCGCACCCGTGCGCTGCGCGCGCTGGCCGACATGGTGGTCAACCGGGACAAGTAAGTCCGGCAATTCAAAGAAATCGACATCGACATGGCATCGCTGCTGGAAACCATTCACGACCCCGCGGACCTGCGCCGCCTGCCGCGCGCACAGCTCAAGACGGTGGCCGACGAGGTGCGCGCCTGCGTGCTGGACAACGTATCCAGGACGGGCGGGCATCTGAGCTCCAACCTCGGCACCGTCGAACTCACGGTGGCGCTGCACTACGTGTTCAACACGCCGAACGACCGGCTGGTCTGGGACGTGGGTCACCAGACCTATCCGCACAAGATCCTGACCGGGCGGCGCGAGCGCATGCCCACGCTGCGCCAGCTCGGCGGCCTGTCGGGCTTCCCGCAGCGCGCCGAGAGCGAATACGACGCCTTCGGCACCGCGCATTCCTCCACCAGCATCTCCGCGGCGCTGGGCATGGCGCTGGCGGCGCGGCAAAAGGGCGAAGACCGGCACGCCGTGGCCATCATCGGCGACGGCGCCATGACCGCCGGCATGGCCTTCGAGGCGCTGAACAACGCCGGCGTGGAAGACTGCAAGCTGCTGGTGATCCTGAACGACAACGACATGTCGATCAGCCCGCCGGTCGGCGCGCTCAATCGCTATCTGGCGCAGCTCATGAGCGGCCAGTTCTACGCCAAGGCCAAGAATGTGGGCAAGAACGTGCTCAAGAACGCGCCTCCGTTGCTGGAGCTGGCCAAGCGGCTGGAGCAGCAGGCCAAGGGCCTGGTGGTGCCGGCCACGCTGTTCGAGAAGTTCGGCTTCAACTACATCGGCCCGATCGACGGGCACGATCTGGAGTCGCTGATCCCCACGCTGGAGAACATCAAGCACCTGAAGGGGCCGCAGTTCCTGCACGTGGTGACCCGGAAGGGGCACGGCTACAAGCTCGCCGAGGCCGATCCGGTGGCCTACCACGGTCCGGGCAAGTTCGACCCGGCGGTGGGCCTGATGCCGCCGGCCACGCCGCCCAAGCCCACCTTCACCCAGGTCTTCGGCCAGTGGCTGTGCGACATGGCCGAGCAGGATCCGCGTCTGGTCGGCATCACGCCGGCGATGCGCGAGGGTTCGGGCATGGTGGAGTTCCACAAGCGCTTCCCTCAGCGCTACTACGACGTCGGCATCGCCGAGCAGCACGCGGTGACCTTCGCCGCCGGCCTGGCCTGCGAGGGGCTCAAGCCGGTGGTGGCGATCTACTCCACCTTCCTGCAGCGCGCCTACGATCAGCTGATTCACGACGTCGCGATCCAGAACCTGCCGGTGGTGTTCGCGCTGGACCGCGCCGGCCTGGTCGGTGCCGACGGCGCGACCCATGCCGGCGCCTACGACATCGCCTTCCTGCGTTGCATCCCCAACGTCAGCCTGGCCTGTCCGGCCGACGAGCGCGAGTGCCGCCAGCTGCTGAGCACCGCCTACGAACAGGACCACCCGGTGGCCGTGCGCTACCCGCGCGGCGCCGGTGCCGGCGTGCCGGCGCTGCCGGGCCTGGACGCGCTGCCGTTCGGCAAGGGCGAAGTGCGCCGCCAGGGCCAGGGCATCGCCCTGCTTGTGTTCGGCACGCTGCTGCAGCCTGCGCTGCAGGTGGCCGAGAAGCTGGATGCCACCGTGGTCAACATGCGCTGGGTCAAGCCGCTGGACCGCGAGCTGCTGCTGCAGGTGGCCGGCCAGCACGAGGCGCTGGTCACGCTGGAGGATGGCTGTGTGATGGGCGGCGCCGGCAGTGCAGTCGCCGAGGCGCTGCAGGCCGCCGGCATGGTGCGCCCGCTGCTGCAACTGGGCCTGCCCGACCTGTTCATCGAACACGGCGACCCGGTCAAGCTGATGGCCCTGCAGGGGCTGGATGCGGCCGGCATCGAGGCGTCCGTCGCCCGGCGCTTCCCGGACCTGGCCGGGGCGGACCGGCCGGCGCTGAAGGTGGTGGGGTGACCTGACACCCCGGCGGTAGCCGGCCGCGAGGCCGCTGAAGGAGTTTGCATGGATCGTCGATCAGCCATTCAGCACGCCGGCCTGGCGGGTGTCCTTGCCGCAGGGGTGGCGCCCGCCGCCCACGCGCAGGCGGTGGTGCGCTGGCGGCTGGCGAGCAGTTTCCCGAAGACGCTGGACACGCTGTTCGGCGCCGCCGAGGCCTTCGCCCGCAAGCTGAACGACATGAGCGGCGGCAAGTTCGAGGTGTCGGTGCATGCGCCCGGCGAGATCACCTCGGCCTTTGGCGTGCAGGAGGCCGTGCAGCAGGGCGCGGTGGAAATGGCGCACACCGCGGCGACCTATTTCTTCGGCAAGGACGACGCGTTCACGCTCAGCTGTTCGGTGCCGTTCGGCCTGAACAGCCGGCAGATGAGCGCCTGGATGCTGCAGGGCAACGGCCTGAAGCTGACGCGCGAGTTCTACGCACGCTACAACATCGTCAATTTCCCGGGCGGCAACACCGGCACCCAGATGGGCGGCTGGTTCCGCCAGGAAGTCCGCGGCGTGGCCGACCTCAAGGGGCTGAAGTTCCGCGTCGGCGGCTTCGCCGGCCGGGTGATGGAGCGCATGGGCATGGTGCCGCGCCATCTGCCGGCCAGCGACATCGCCCCGGCGCTGGAGAAGGGCCTGCTGGACGGTGCCGAGTGGGCCGGACCCTACGATGACCAGAAGCTGGGCCTGAACAAGGCGGCGCCCTACTACTACTACCCAGGCTGGTGGGAGGGTGGCCCGCAGCTGGAGTTCTTCGTGCACAGCCGCGCCTGGGAGTCCCTCTCGGCCGAGCACAAGGCCATGTTCGAAGCCGCCGCCGCCGCCGTGCACGGGGAGGTCCAGGCCCGCTACGACGTGAAGAACCCGGCCGCGCTCAAGCAGCTCGTGGCCGCGCGCACCAAGGTGCTGCCGTTCCCGCGCGAAGTGATGGACCGCGCCTTCCGCGAGTCCACCGCGCTGTACGCCGACCTGAGCGCGAAAAACCCGGCCTGGCGCCGCATCTACGCCGACTTCGCGGCATTCCGGCGCGAGCAGAACCTCTGGTTTCGCTTCACCGAGGCGCGATTCGACAGTTTCGTGCAGGCCCAGAAGCTGTAGCCCGACGGCCGCTGGGCCCGGCCGGGCACGGGTTATCGCGCCGTGGCCCGCACGCGGCCGGCGATGGGTTTTTCGCTTGCGAAGTCCCACCACGGCAGCACCTTGCTCAGCGGCAGCACCTCGCCGCTGCGCGCCGGTGTGTAGCCGGGCAGGGCGGCCAGTCGCGCCTGCCAGGCCGGGCTGGCGAGCAGCTGGCGCAGCGCGGTCACCGGCGGCTGGTCCAGCGCGGACTTGAGGCAGACCAGGACATAGTCTTCCTGCAGCAGCGGCACGAAATCGAGGCCGCGCGAGCGTGCCGCCAGCTCGATGCCCAGCCCGGCGTCGGCCGCGTCGGCGGCCACCGCCTGGGCCACGGCGGTGTGCGAGGGCTCGGCCCGTTCGTAGCCGGGCAGGTCGCCGGGCGTCAGGGCGGCCTGCGCCAGCAGTTCGTCGCAGAGCACGCGCGTGCCACTGCCGAGCGCCCGGTTCACGAAGCGGGCCTGGCGTCGCGCGACATCGGCCAGCGAATGCAGGCGCAGCGGGTTGCCGCGCGCCACGATCAGGCCCTGCGTGCGCGTGGCGAAGCCGATCAGCTTGTGCTGGCCCGGCTGCAGCAGCGGCTTGTAGGTGCGTTCGGCCAGCGAGCCGGGCTCCGGTTGCTGGCGGGTGTGGAAGCCGGCCATGATGCAGCGTCCCTCGTTGAGCGCCTGGATGGCGTCCACGCTGCCGGTGAAGCGGATGTCCAGGTGCAGGTGCAGGCGCGGGCCGGGCCCCGGCGCCTCGGCCGCATGCTCGCGCAGCGCCACCAGCGCGTCGTCGTGGCTGGCGTAGAAGGTGAGCACATGGGCCTGGTCGTCAAAGGCCACCGCGAAGGCGCGCGCCAGGTCGGCGCGCAGCGCCTCGATCTGCGGTGCCAGCCGGGCCTGGGCCTGGCGCTCGGCCCACAGCAGCTTGTCGCCGAATTCGGTCAGGCGCGCGGGCTGGCCCTTGTCCCAGACGATCAGGCCGTGGCCGAGGGTCTGTTCCCACCGCTTCAGCTCGCCCCAGACGTGCCGATAGGACAGGCCCAGGGTCTTCGCTGCGGCCGAGATCGAGCCGCTGGCGCGCACCGCCTGCAGCAGGTCCATCAGCGGGTTGCGGATCAGGGCCGGCGCCTGGCCCGGGCTCTCCGCGGTGGTCAGGGCATAGGAAAGGTCAACTTTGTGCACGTCAGGCAGTGTGCCTGATCCGGCCGGTCCGGCGCCGGGTGCCTATGCAGGGTGCTTCATAGCTCGTCATTCCCGATAGGCAGCACCGGGCCGCCACCGTTAGCATCCCGCACCAGCCCCCGTTTCCCGCATGAATACCTTTGCCGAGAGCGCCACCACGGCGCTGGCGCTGGTCGCTTCGTTCGACCCCGCCTTGTGGACCATCGTCGCGCGATCGCTCGCCGTCAGCGCCACCGCCTGCGGGCTGGCCTGCGGCCTCGGGCTGGTGGCGGGCGCTTGGCTGGGCGTGGCGCGTTTTGCTGGGCGCGACGGCGTGCTCACCGTGCTCAACACGCTGCTGGCGCTGCCCTCGGTGGTGGTGGGGCTGATGGTCTACCTGTTGCTGTCACGGTCGGGGCCGCTGGGCTTTCTGGGCTGGATGTTCAGCTTCCAGGCCATGGTGCTGGCCCAGGTGGTGCTGGTGCTGCCGGTGGTCACGGCGCTGACGCGGCAGATCGTGGAGGACGCGGAGCGGGCCCATGGCGAGCAGCTGCGCTCGCTCGGCGCCGGGCCGCTGCTGCGCAGCCTGCTGCTGGCCTGGGACGAGCGCTACGCCCTGCTGACGGTGCTGATGGCCTCGTTCGGCCGGGCCATCTCGGAGGTGGGCGCGGTGATGATCGTCGGCGGCAACATCGACGGCTTCACGCGCGTCATGACCACGGCGATCGCGCTGGAAACCAGCAAGGGCGACCTACCGCTGGCGCTGGGCCTGGGCCTGGTGCTGCTGGCGGTGGTGCTGGTGCTGAACGCGCTGATCGCCGCGCTGCGGCGGTGGCGCGAGCGGCTGGACGGCAGTGTCCAGGACGTCACGCGGGGGCTGGTGGCATGAGGCCCCTGAACATGGCCGATCCGCGCACGCTGGCGGCTGGCGCCGCGGCGGCGGACGAGGTAATCCGGCTGGCCGGCATCGGCGTGCGATTCGGTCCGGTGCAGGCGCTGGCCGGGGTGTCGCTGTCGGTGGCGGCGGGGGAACGCCTGGCGCTGGTGGGCGCCAATGGCTGCGGCAAGAGCACGCTGCTGCGCGTGCTGCACGGCCTCACGGCGGCCAGTGAGGGGCAGGTCTGGCGGTCGGCCGCCCGGCAGGCGATGCTGTTCCAGCGCCCGCACATGCTGCGCACCACGGCGCAGAACAACATCGCGCTGGGCCTGTGGTTGCGCCGGATCCCGTGGCGGACGGCGCAGGCGCGTGCCTTGCAGGCGCTGGAGCGGGTCGGGCTGGCGGCGGTCGCGGGCCGCAACGCCCGCACGCTGTCGGGCGGGCAGCAGCAGCGGCTGGCCCTGGCGCGGGCCTGGGCGCTGGCGCCGGACGTGCTGCTGCTGGACGAGCCGACCGCCAGCCTGGACCCGCACGCCAAGCGCGAGGTGGAATCCCTGATGCAGGCGTTTGCCCATGGCCAGGCGGGCGACGCGCCGATGACCATGATCTTCGCCAGCCACAACCTCGGCCAGGTCAAGCGCCTGGCCAGCCGGGTGATTTATCTCGAACAGGGCCGCGTCCTGGCGGATCTGCCGGTCCACGATTTCTTCCAGGGGCCGCTGCTGCAAGCGCAGTACCCGGCGGCCCATCTGTTTGTCAAAGGAGAGGTGTTGTGAGTGTTTTCAAGGCTTTTAGCGGAAATTTCGGCTACCGATGTGTATTGATAGCTATTGTTTTAGTAGTTTCGACGGCAACCCAGGCGCAGTCCATCGTCATGTCCTCCACCACCTCCACCGAGCAGTCGGGCCTGTTCAGCCACCTGCTGCCGGCGTTCAAGCAGGCCAGCGGCATCGACATCAAGGTGGTGGCGCTGGGCACCGGGCAGGCGCTGGACATGGCGCGGCGCGGCGATGCCGACGTGGCGTTCGTGCACGACCCCGCGGCCGAGGAGAAATTCGTCGCCGAAGGCTTTGGCCTCAAGCGCTATCCGGTGATGTACAACGACTTCGTGCTGATCGGGCCGAAGGCCGATCCGGCGGGTACCCGCGGCAGGGACATCGTCGCGGCGCTGAAGAAGGTCGGCGCGGCGAATGCCGCCTTCGTCTCGCGCGGCGACAAGAGCGGCACCCATGCGGCCGAACTGCGCTTCTGGAAGCTGGCTGAGCTGGCGGACCGCAAGGGCGATGGCTACAGGGAGTGCGGCTGCGGCATGGGCCCGGCGTTGAACATCGCGGCGTCGAGCGGCGCCTATGTGCTGGCCGATCGGGGCACCTGGCTCAATTTCAAGAACCGGGCCGACCTGGCGGTGCTGGTCGAGGGCGACCACCGCCTGTTCAACCAGTACGGCGTGATGGTGGTCAACCCGGCCAGGCACCCGCAGGTCAAGCAGGCCGAGGCGCAGAAATTCGTGGACTGGGTGGTGTCGCCGGCGGGCCAGGGCGTCATCGCCAGCTACAAGATCGGCGGCGAACAGTTGTTCTTCCCGAACGCCAGCAAGTGAGGGCGGGCAGGGCCAGCCGCCTGATGCAATGTCGCCTTCATACGATGTCGCTTTCTAACATCTGATTTTTCGGCTCCACCGCTTGACGCGCGTGCCGAGTGGGCCAGGGCAGGCGGCCCGGGTGTACGTTCTCCGGCCTGCTCCGGCCTGCTCCGGCCTGCTCGCGGGCGACGGCCCGGGTACGCGGGCATCGTTGCGTGAATACCGTAGTGGGCGCTCAGCCTCTGGGGCAACCGCGAATCGGGCCTGCGCCCGCACACCCGAACCACCTGCCCCCAAGTGACGCCGGAGCGAGCCTGCGGGCATGCTCGGGCGCTCTTGCAGGTCGATGGTGGTGCCTGCGGGCGCAGGCCCGATTCGCGGTTGCCCCAGAGCCGGCGTGGCAGTGGCCGGGTTGACGAAGTGACGTGGGCGTGCCCGGGCCGATGCCCGCGAGCAGGCCGGAGAGCGCAGGCGCCGCCGTCGGCCTGCCGCGAGGTGCTGGCTCGCCGGCGTCGCGGCCACTTCCCTTCAGGGTTAGCCCCAAGGCGACCTGGCACTGAAACTCCAACAATGCCTATGCAATTTCATTCATAGGCAAGGCGTCGCATCGCTGCGGCACCCCTCAGGAGACACAGATGCAAAAGGTGTTGCATATCAATCCGGACAAGTGCACCGGCTGCCTGCAGTGCGAGATGGCCTGTTCCTTCGAGAACTATGGCGTGTTCGCCACCGCCAAGTCGCGCATCAAGGTGTTCGACTTCCACGACACCGGCAAGAAGGTGCCCTACACCTGCACCCAGTGCGACGAGGCCTGGTGCTTGCATGCCTGCCCGGTGGAGGCGATCACGCTGGACCAGCTGACGGGGGCCAAGGTGGTCAACGAGACCACCTGTGTCGGCTGCAAGGTCTGCACCATCGCCTGCCCGTTCGGCACCGTCAACTACGTGCAGGAGACTGGCAAGGTGCAGAAGTGCGACCTCTGCGGCGGTCAGCCGGCCTGCGCCGAAGCCTGCCCGACCGGCGCCATCACCTTCATCGACGCCAACTGGACCGGCCTGGACCGCATGAAGCAGTGGGCCGACAGGCTCGGCAACCAGGCTTCCGCCACCTGATAGGAGAACCGACATGTCCTGGGCAGGAAAAATCCTTCGCGTCAATCTCACTGCCGGTACCGTCACGCCGGAGCCGCTGAACATGAACTGGGCGCGCGACTACATTGGCTCGCGCGGTCTGGGCACCAAGTACATCGTGGAGGAGGTCGATCCCAAGGTCGATCCGCTCTCGCCGGAGAACAAGATCATCTGGGCCACCGGCCCGCTGACCGGCACCATGGCCTCCACCGGCGGCCGCTACACGGTGATCACCAAGGGGCCGCTGACCGGGGCCATCGCCTGTTCCAACTCGGGTGGCTACTGGGGCGCCGAGCTGAAGATGGCCGGCTGGGACATGGTCATCTTCGAGGGCAAGAGCCCGAAGCCGGTCTACCTCTACATCAACGACGACACGGCCGAACTGCGCGACGCGGCCCACCTGTGGGGCCAGAGCATCTGGCAGACCGAGGCGCTGCTGAAGAAGAACCTGCAGGACCCGCTGCTGCGCGTCTCCAGCATCGGCAAGGCGGGCGAGAACCAGGTGCTGTTCGCCGCGGTGGTGAACGACCTGCACCGCGCGGCGGGCCGCTCCGGCGTGGGCGCGGTGATGGGCAGCAAGAACCTGAAGGCGATCGCCGTGCGCGGCACCAAGGGCGTGGGCAACATCCGCGATCCCAAGGCCTTCATGCAGGTCACCTTCGAGAAGAAGAAGATCCTGCACGACAACGCCGTCACCGGCCAGGGCCTGCCCACTTACGGCACGCAGGTGCTGATGAACGTGATCAACGAGGTCGGCGCGCTGCCCACGCGCAACCACCGCGACGTGCAGTTCGAGGGCGCCAAGGACATCTCGGCGGAGGCCATGGCCACGCCGCGCCAGAGCGATGGCAAGAAGCAGCTGGTGACGAACCAGGCCTGCTTCGGCTGCACCATCGCCTGCGGCCGCATCAGCAAGATCGACGCGACCCACTTCACGGTGCAGAACAAGCCGCAGTACTGGGGCGCCTCGGGTGGCCTGGAGTACGAGGCAGCCTGGGCGCTCGGGGCAGCCAACGGCGTGAACGACCTGGAGGCGCTGCAGTACGTGAACCTGCTGTGCAACGAGGAAGGGATCGACCCGATCAGCTTCGGCGCCACCGTGGGCGCGGTGATGGAGCTGTACGAGATGGGCGTGCTGAGCAAGGCGCAGATCGGCATCGAGGCGCCGTTCGGCTCGGCCAAGGCGCTGGCCTTCCTGGCCGAGGAGACGGTGAACGGCCGTGGCTTTGGCAAGGAGGTGGGGCAGGGCTCGAAGCGGCTGACCGCCCAGTACGGGCACCCGGACCTGTCCATGACCTCCAAGGGCCAGGAGTTCCCGGCCTACGACGGGCGCGCCATCCAGGGCATCGGCCTGGCCTACGCCACCAGCAACCGAGGCGGCTGCCACCTGCGCGGCTACACCATCGCCTCGGAGGTGCTGGGCATCCCGGTGAAGACCGACCCGGTGGCGACCGAAGGCAAGCCGGAGCTGGTGAAGGCCTTCCAGGACGCCACGGCGGCGTTCGACTCGGCAGGCGTGTGCGTGTTCACCACCTTTGCCTGGAGCCTGCCGGACCTGGCGCCGCAGCTGCAGGCGGCCTGTGACGAGGGCTACACGACCGAGGAGCTGGCCAAGATCGGCGAGCGCATCTGGAACATGGAGCGCGAGTTCAACAACGCCGCCGGCTTCACGGCCAAGGACGACAGCCTGCCCAAGCGCCTGCTGACCGAGGCGGCCAAGACCGGCCCGGCCAAGGGCCAGGTGAACCATCTGGCGGAGATGCTGCCCAAGTACTACGAGGTGCGCGGCTGGGACAGCGAGGGGCGGCCGACCGCCGAGACCCGCTCCCGCCTGGGGCTCTGAGCGGCCGCGCGGAACGATGCGACAGCGGTCCGCGGGCCGCTGTTCGCCCTTGGAGAAGCCAACATGACTAACCACCTGATCCTGGGCGCCGGTCCGGCCGGCGTCATCGCGGCCGAGACGCTGCGCCAGCATGCGCCGTGGGACGCGATCACCGTGATCGGCGATGAGCCCGAGGCGCCGTACTCGCGCATGGCGATCCCTTACCTGCTGATGGGCGGCATCGATGAGCGCGGCACCTGGTTGCGCAAGGGCGCCACGCACTTTGCCGACCTGCGCATCACCCTGCGCCAGGGACGCGTCAAGGCGGTGGAGGCTGCGGCCAAGGCCGTGCTGCTGGAGGACGGGGAACGGATCGCGTTCGACACGCTGCTGATCGCCACCGGCTCGCGGCCGGCACGACCGCCGGTGCCGGGCATCGACAGCGCCGGCGTGCACCCCTGCTGGACGTTGGCGGATGCGCGCAGCATCATGGCGCTGGCCCAGCCCGGGGCGCGCGTGCTGCAGATGGGGGCCGGTTTCATCGGCTGCATCATCATGGAGGCGCTGAAGCAGCGCGGCGTCCAGCTCAGCGTGGTGGAGATGGGCGACCGCATGGTGCCCCGCATGATGGGTCCGACCGCGGGAGGGATGATCCGCGACTGGTGCGAGCAGCAGGGCGTGCAGGTCTTCACCGGCACGCGCGTCGACGCGATCGAGCCTGGCACCCCGCTGCAGGTGCGGTTGTCGAATGGCCAGACCCTCAGCGCGGACCTGGTGATCAGCGCTACCGGCGTCAAGCCGGCGATCGGTTTTCTCGAGGGTTCGGGCATCACCTGCCTGCAGGGCGTGCTGACCGACGAGCACCTGCAGACCAACGTGCCGGGCATCTACGCCGCCGGCGACTGCGCGGAGGCGTTCGACAAGGTCAGCGGCCAGACCATCGTCAGCGCCATCCAGCCCAACGCCGCCGAGCAGGCGCGCGTGGCGGCGCTGAACATGGCCGGCCAGCGCGCTGAACTCAAGGGGGTCACGCAGATCAACGTGCTGGACACGCTGGGGCTGATCTCGGCCAGTTTCGGCCACTGGGAGGGGGTGCCCGGCGGCGAGCGGGTGGAGCTGACCGACCCGGCTGCCGGACGGCACCTGAGCCTGCAGTTCAGGGACGATGTACTGGTCGGCTGCAACAGCGTGGGCTGGACCGAGCATGTGGGCGTGATGCGCGGCCTGGTCGAAGGCCAGGTGCGGCTGGGCCACTGGAAGGACCGGCTCAAGGCCGACCCAACCCGGCTGATGGAGGCTTACCTGGCCAGCGCCCAGGCGCAGGACGGCTGGCACGGCGCGGCCAACGCGCACCGCCGCTGAACCCGGGAGCGTCGATGAAGATCACCTTCAAGCTGTTTGCCTCGCTCTCCGATTACCTGCCGCCGCAGGCGCGGAACAGTCACCAGATGGAGCTGGAGGTGGCGCCCGACGCGCCGATCAGTGAGATCGTCGCACCCTTCGGCCTGCCGCTAGCATCGGTGCACCTGGTGCTGGTCAACGGGCACTACATCGCGCCCGACCAGCGGCTGACGCGGACGCTGCAGGAGGGCGATGTGCTGGCGATCTGGCCACCGATCGCCGGCGGCTGACGGGCGCGCCGTGTCAGGAGCCTGCCCCGAGGCTTTCGAGCTCGAGATGGGCTGCACCGAGGCCGAGTGGCTGGGCTGGTTGCCGGAGGCGATCGGCGAGCGCGCCTGGCAGCGCGAGGGTGCCGCGGCCCGCGTGCAGGTTGAAAACGGCAAGCTGACCCTGGACTGGGTGGTCGAGGCGCCGCGCGTGATCGCGCTGCTTCGCCTGCCGCGCCTGCGGGTGTGCTTTCGTTTCCAGGCGGTGAGCGAGGCCGGGCGCTACGCCTTCATGAAGCGATTCGATCTCCACATGCAGCGCGGCGGGGGGTGATCCGGAATGGCTCCGGCCGGCAGTCGGCGGTCAGCGCAGGAACCAGCCGGCGCTCTTCAGGCCGGCCACGGTCAGCGCCAGCGAACCGAACAGGTGCAGCGCCGTCGTGCCCAGCGCCAGGGCATAGCGCTGCTGGCCGAGCATGCCGACGACCTCCGCCGAGAAGCTGGAAAAGGTGGTCAGCGCGCCCAGGAAGCCCGTCACCAGGGCCAGCCGCCACGCCGGGTCGAGCTGCGGCAGCTGCTGGAACACGGCCAGGCTCAGGCCGATCAGGTAGCCGCCGATCAGGTTGGCGGCCAGCGTGCCCCAGGGCAGCAGGGCGCCGCCTTGGTTGAGCCAGAGGCCCAGACGCCAGCGCGCGAGGGCGCCGACGCAGGCGCCGAGGCAGATGGCCAGAACGTGCAGCATGATCGGTGCTCAGGCTTCAGAACGGCGGATCGTCGTCCGGGGTGGCCGCCGCCGCGGGCGTGGATGCTGTGGCGGTGCTGGCGGGCGTGGTCATGGCCGGGCCGGTGACGCCCAGCGCTTCGCCGCCCAGCGCCTCGATCAGGTCGGCAATCAGCTGGCCGAGCTCGCCGGTGGTCAGCGCCAGGTCGGTGTCGAAGCTGTCCTCCTTCTCGCCCGGGGTGTTCTCGAACACGCCGTCCAGAAATTTGATCTTCTTCAGCTGCAGCGCCTCGGTCAACATGAAGCTGACGCGGCCCTCCCAGTTCAGCGCCAGCCGGGTCGGCAGTTTGCCCTCGGCGATGTGCTGGCGCACCTCGTCGGTGGCGAGGTTGTGCCGGGTGAACTTCACCACCGACTGCTCCTCGTCGCCCGACTTGAGCTCACACTCGCGCTCCACGGCCAGGGTGGGCGGCAGCTCGTCGGCGGTCTGCGCCAAGAGCCATTGCGTCATGGCGGCCTGCGGCGCCACCTGCGTCTGCAGCAGCGTGAGCGCCAGGCCAGGCACTGCCTGCACCAGGCTGGTCACCACCTCGTCGGACTTGCCCTGGCTGCTGGCGTCGGTCACCAGCAGGCGCGCCTGGGGGTCGATCCAGACCAGCACGGCGGACTGGCGCGGAAAGGCCATGGGCAGCAGGGCCAGCAGGGCGTCCTCGCGCAGCGCCTTGGTTTCCTTCTTGCCGGGCTTGCGGCCGGTGGTGGCCTCGATCTGCGCGATGGCCTCGTCGGCCTTGCGCCGCACCACCGAGCCGGGCACCGCCTTGCTCTCGATCATGAGCTTGAGCAGCCAGTGGCCGTCCACCGCCTCGACCAGCGGACCATGGGTCTCGCCGCGTGGCTCGACCCAGCCGATCGATTTCTCCTGGCTGGCGCCGCAGGCGACGAAGCGCGTCTTGTCCAGGGCTTCTTCCAGTTGTTCCCGCGTGGCGGACCAGTCGGGTCCGATGCGGTACACCATCACATTCTTGAACACGGGCATCCTTGGGTTGTCAGGGGGTGCATCTTATCGGGTGCCGTCGCGCGATGTCCCTAGAATCCGCGGATCACAGCTCTGTCGTCCATCCCCGTGCGCCTGCTCCTGCCCGATGCCCTCCGCCCGTCCCGCAGCCACAGCCTGCGCACGCAAATGGCCGTCGTGTTCGGCCTCGTGGTCCTGGCGCTGTCCGCCCTGCTGTCGCTGGCCTATGGCGAACTGCTGGTGCTGCGGATCCAGCGCGACACCGGCCTGCGCCTGCAGGTTGTGGCGGAGAACGCGGGCAAGCTGCTGGCCAGGGGGCTGTTCGAGCGCAGCCGCGAAGTCCGGGTGCTGGCGGACTCGCCCGAGCTGTGGACGCGCGGGCTGGACGCCCCGGGGGTGATGCAGCTGCTGGCCCGCAGCCAGGCCGCTCACCCCAACAGCCTGTGGATCGGCGTGGCCGACACCGAGGGCGTGGTGCGTGCCGCGACCCACGACATCCTGGTCGGCCAGAGCGTCCGGTCGCGGCCCTGGTTCCAGGCCGGGGTGCAGGGCCTGCACGTGGGCGACGTCCATCCGGCGGTCCTGCTCAACAAGCTGTTGCCGCCGACCCCCAGCGGCGAGCCCCATCGCTTCGTGGACTTCGCCTCACCCATCCGGCTGGGGGCCGTCACCGTCGGCGTGCTTGGCATCCATGGCAGCTGGGAGTGGGCGCGTGACGTGGTGCAGGGCATGCTGCCCGCCAATGCCGCCGCCACGGCGCTGCAGGTGTTCATCTTCGACCGCACCGGGCAGCTGATCTACGCGCCTGACGGCCGCACCGAGGCCCTGCGCGCGAGTGGCCAGCGCATGCCCCAGGACGTCGCGGTGGCCGGACCGGACGGCCCCGGCGTGAGCGTCGTGCCGTGGCAGGACGGCGCGCGTTACCTGACGGCGGCCGCGCCCCTGCGGCCGCTCCATCCCGCCGGCGACCTGGGCTGGCGGATCGTGGCCCGCATGCCCGAGCGCATGGCCTTCGCCGAGGCTGACCAGGTCCTGCGCCAGTCCCTGCTGATGGGTCTGGTGGCCGCGCTGGGGGCCGCGCTCGTGGCCTGGCACGCCGCGGGGCGGCTGAGCCGGGACCTGAACGTTCTGGCTCGGGCGGCCAGCGAACTGGAGGAGGCACGGCCCGGCGCCACCATTCCCCAGGCCACGAGCAGCCGGGAGGTGCGGCGCCTGTCCTCGGCGCTGGGGCGCATGACCCACCGCCTGCTCGCCGCCAACGAGGCGATGGAGGAGGAGGTGCGCCAGCGCACGCTGGCGCTGGAGGCGGCTAACCGCGAGCTGGACCTGCTGGCGCGCAGCGACCCGCTGACCGGCCTGCTCAACCGCCGCGGGCACGACGCGCAGCTGGCCTTCGCGCTGTCGCTGGCGCGCCGCAGCGGGCGCCCACTGGCGCTGCTGTCGCTGGACGTGGACCATTTCAAGCGCATCAACGACACCTACGGCCACGAGGCCGGCGACCAGGTGCTGCGGCGCCTGGCGCAGACCCTGCGCCAGCGCGCGCGGGCGTCGGACGTGGTGGCCCGCCTCGGGGGCGAGGAGTTCGTTGTCCTGCTGCCCGACACCGACCTGGCTGGTGCCCGGGCGATCGCGGAGGAGCTGCTCCAGGCCGTGGCGGCGCAGCACGATCCGATGGTCGGCCGCGTCACCATCAGCGCGGGGCTGACGGTGCTGGCCGGCGGCGAGGACGACGGCCCGGCCATGCTGCGGCGCGCTGACGCGGCGCTCTACGCGGCCAAGATGCAGGGGCGCAACCGGGTCTGCGTGCCGGCCTGACGGGGCCATGCCCGCCCGGTGCGGGGCCGGTCCCGGGGCGAGCGGGCACAAAAAAACCCGCCGCAGCGGGTGGGGGCGGGCAGCGCCCGCCCGGATCATTCGGCGCCCGGGGCGCCGGGGCTCATTTCTTGTCGGCGGGCTTGGCGGCGTCGGCCTTCTTCTCCCCGCCAGCGGGCATGGCTTTGGCCGCGGTCTTCTTTTCGTCCTTGGCCGGCGTGGCCAGGGGCTTGGCATCGGCCTTGGTCGTCTTGTCGCCCTGCTTGGCGGCGTCCGTCTTCTCCTTCTTGGCAGCGACCGGCTTGTCGCCTTTCTTGGCCGGCGTCGCGCCGCTGTAGCTGGCGCCATTGACGGTCATGCCCTCGGCCGAGAACTTGGCGGCATTGGTATCACCGATGCCCTGCACTCGGTTGACGAAGTCGTTCCAGTCCTTGAAGCTGCCCTTCTTGCGTTCGTCCAGGATCTTGCCGGAAATGCCCGGGCCGATGCCCTTGAGTCCGTCCAGTTCGGCGGCGGTGGCCTTGTTCACGTCAACCGCGGCAAAGGAGGCCGCAGCGTACAGCATGGCCAGTACGGCCAGAATCTTCTTCAGCATAAGTCACGCTCCTCGGGTGAAAACCGGCACAAGCCTGCCGGCGGGCCTCCGTGTAACGGTGGCGCCGCGCGGCGCGTTGACGGGGTTCACCACCGGAGCGTGACGTAGTGCTCACAGTTCCTCAACCCGGCGGGGGGGGTAGCTGTCCCAGGTCTGGCAGCCCGGGCATTGCCAGAAGTGGTCCTTGGCCTCGAAGCCGCACGCGGCACAGCGGTAGCGGTTGAGCGGCTTGACCGCGTGGTCCAGTGCCCGTTGCACTTGCGGGTGGAACTGTTCGTGTTCGAGCTTTTCTCCGGCGATCCAGCGTGCGGCCGCGATCAACGAAGGCTCCTGGGTCAGGTGGCGGATGTACCAGTCGCGTGCCGTGTCCGAGGCGCCACGAGCCAGTTCCAGGCTGACGATGGCTTCCAGCGTGTCCAGTGACGGCGCTTGCTCGTAATGGGCGGTGAGCAGGGCCAACGCCTGGGACGCCTGCCCGCAGGCCAGCGCGCTTCGGGCCAGGGCTGGCGCCGCCAGCGGCAGCGCCGAAGGGAGGGTCTCGGCGAGGGCGCACAGGGTCTGGAAGGCCTGCGTGTGCTCGCCATCGGCCTCCAGCAAGGTCGCCAGTTGGAGGCGCGGACGGGGGGACTGTGGGGCATCGCTGATGGCCTGCCCCAGCAGGTGGCGAGCTTGCGCGCTCTGGCCACCGACCGCGTGGCTGGCCGCCTGCTCGCACAGGTAATGCGCGAGGCGGCCGGTGAAGCTGGCCTCGCCGGCGGCTTCGAGCTTGCGGGCCACCTCGGTGGCTTGGGGCCATTCGCGCGAACGCTCGTAGATGGCCAGCAAAGCGAGGCGAGCCTCGCTCTCGAAACGCGTGCCCTCCAGTTTGCGCAGGGCATCCTCGGCACGGTCGAGGAGGCCGGCCTTGAGGAAGTCCAGGGCCAGAGCGTGCTGGGCGCGCGAGCGGTCTGCGTCGCTCAGGTCGCCGCGTGACAGCAGATGCTCGTGCACACGCACCGCGCGCTCGTATTCGCCCCGACGGCGAAACAGGTTGCCCAGGGCGAAGTGCAGTTCGGAGGTGTCCGGGTCGATCTGTACCGCCTCGATGAAGGCGTCGATGGCCTGATCCTGCTGCTCGTTGAGCAGGTAGTTCAGGCCCTTGAAGTAGGCCTTGGGGGCCTGGCGATTGTCGATGCGCAATTGGCGCAGGTCGAAGCGCGAGGCGACCCAGCCCAGGACGAAGGCCAGCGGCAAGCCCAGCAGAATCCAGCTGAAATCAAATTCCATGTTCCGGACCGTGCGGGGGGACTGCGTTGTTCGGAGGGGTCGAGCTCGGCATGCCTTTTTGGGCGCGCCGCGCCGCGCTGCGGTGCTGCCACCAGCGCGGCACCATGCCCAGCACGCCGACGACCAAACCCGCGGCGAAGGCGGTCAGCACGACCAGCACCAGCGGCGCGCGCCATTGCGTGCCGAAGAAGAAGTGGACAGTGGCGTCCTGCTGATTGTTCAGCGCGAATGCGAACAGGCTAAAAAAAATGGCCGCCTTCAGTATCCACTTCAGCAGCCACAGGAGTTGTTTCATGAATCGCCTCGGTGACGGAGGGATTCTAGGGCCTGTTCACGGAATTTCCCGACCGGTGCGCAGGTCAGGACTTGGGCTGGAGGATATCCAACTCGGTCGTGCGCTGGTCCACGGACTCGCGCAGGGCCTTGCCCGGTTTGAAGTGGGGAACGCGTTTTTCCGGGATGGCGACGCTCTCGCCCGAGCGCGGGTTGCGTCCGATGCGCGGCGGCCTGCGGTTGATCGAGAAGCTGCCAAAGCCGCGGATTTCGATGCGGTGACCGCGCACCAGCGCATCGCTCATCGCGTCGAGGATGGTCTTGACGGCGAATTCGGCGTCGCGGTGCGTCAGCTGGCTGAAGCGCGCAGCCAGTTCTTCAACGAGGTCGGAACGGGTCATCTTGCCGTGTACACATCAGGAGAGCATGAAAAAAGGACAGAGCCCCCGTGCGGCTGTCCCGCAGGACAGCGCGCCGGTGGGGTCTCTGTCCCCGTCAGAGCAACTTACTGGTTGCTGCTGTCCAGCTTGGCGCGCAGCAGGGCGCCCAGGCTGGTGGTGCCGGCGTGTTCACGCGCGGACTGCTGGCTCAGGGTCGACATGGCTTCCTGCTGGTCGGCCATGTCCTTGGCCTTGATCGACAGTTGGATGTTGCGGGTCTTGCGATCCACGTTCACCACCACGGTCGTCACTTCGTCGCCTTCCTTCAGCACGCTGCGGGCATCTTCCACGCGGTCGCGGGAGATTTCGCTGACGCGCAGGTAGCCGACGATGTCGTTGCCCAGGTCGATCTCGGCGCCGCGGGCGTCCACCGTCTTGACCTTGCCGGTCACGGTCTGGCCCTTGTCGTTCACGGCCACGAAGGTGCTGAACGGATCACCGTCGAGCTGCTTGATGCCCAGGGAGATGCGCTCGCGGTCCACGTCCACGCCCAGCACGATGGCTTCGACTTCCTGGCCCTTCTTGTAGTTGCGCACGGCGGCTTCGCCCGTCTCGTTCCAGGACAGGTCGGACAGGTGCACCAGGCCGTCGATGCCGGCAGCAAGGCCGACGAACACGCCGAAGTCGGTGATCGACTTGATCGGGCCCTTGACGCGGTCACCGCGCTTGGTGTTCTGCGCGAATTCCTGCCACGGGTTGGCCTTGCACTGCTTCATGCCCAGGCTGATGCGGCGCTTGTCTTCGTCGATGTCGAGGACCATGACCTCGACCTCTTCACCCAGCGACACGATCTTGGACGGTGCGACGTTCTTGTTGGTCCAGTCCATTTCGGAGACGTGCACCAGGCCTTCGATGCCGGGCTCCAGCTCGACGAACGCGCCGTAGTCGGCGATGTTGGTGACCTTGCCGAACATGCGGGTGCCCGACGGGTAGCGGCGGTTCACGCCCAGCCACGGGTCGTCGCCCATCTGCTTGAGACCCAGCGACACGCGGTTCTTCTCGGTGTCGAACTTGAGGATCTTGGCCGTGATTTCCTGACCGGCGGTGACCACTTCGCTCGGGTGACGGACACGGCGCCATGCCATGTCGGTGATGTGCAGCAGGCCGTCGATGCCGCCCAGGTCCACGAACGCACCGTATTCGGTGATGTTCTTGACCACGCCGCGCACGATGGAGCCTTCCTTCAGCGTTTCCATCAGCTTGGCGCGCTCTTCGCCCATGGAGGCTTCCACCACGGCACGGCGGCTCAGCACCACGTTGTTGCGCTTGCGGTCGAGCTTGATGACCTTGAATTCCAGGGTCTTGTTCTCGTACGGCGTCAGGTCCTTGGTCGGGCGGGTGTCCACCAGGGAGCCGGGCAGGAAGGCGCGGATGCCATTGACCAGCACCGTCAGGCCGCCCTTGACCTTGCCGCTGGTCGTGCCGGTGACGAAGTCGCCGGATTCCAGCGCCTTCTCCAGGGCCAGCCAGGAAGCCAGACGCTTGGCGGTGTCGCGCGACAGGATGGTGTCGCCGTAGCCGTTTTCGATCGAGCCGATGGCCACGGAGACGAAGTCGCCGACCTGGACTTCGATCTCGCCCTGGTCGTTCTTGAATTCGTCGATCGGCACGTAGGCTTCCGACTTGAGACCGGCGTTGACGACCACGAAGCTGTGCTCGATGCGCACGACTTCGGCGGTGATCACTTCGCCCGGACGCATTTCGGTGCGTTGCAGCGATTCTTCAAACAGGGCGGCAAAAGATTCAGACATGGGGGGTCCTCTCCACAGTGAGGTCGTACGGCGGCCGAATTGCTGCCGTTTCTATAGCTGACTGTGGCGGTTGGTTGCGGGCTAGCCGCGGTTAGGTCAATGAACCACACGACCGGTGCGCATGCGGCGCGGCGGGGGGCGGGTGGGCCGGGTAGGCGGCAGCGGTGAGGCGGCCGCCCGGTATGGCAACCGCTCAGCGGGGGCTGAACGGTTGCCGGTCCCGCCACCAGATCAAGACCTGATTGGTCGATGCTTCGATCGACATTTCGGAGTTGTCCAGTAGCAGGGCGTCCTGAGCCGGTTTGAGAGGCGCCACGCTGCGGGACGCATCCCGCGCATCGCGCGCCTCAAGATCGGCGCGAAGATCGAAAAGTGTAATTGAAATTCCCTTTGAAATCAATTGCTTATGCCGGCGCTCGGCGCGGTGGGCGGCGCTGGCCGTGAGGTAGACCTTCATCGGGGCTTGCGGGAAGATCACCGTGCCCATGTCGCGACCGTCCGCCACCAGGCCAGGCAAGCGGACAAAGCTGTGCTGCAGCGCGACCAGCGCGGCGCGCACGGCGGGCAGCGCGGAGATGCGCGACGCGTTCATGCCGCCTTCTTCGGTACGGATCGCGTCGCTGACGTCCTCGCCATCGAGCAGCACGCGCTCGCCGACGAAGCGCACCGGCAATTGGCGTGCCAGCGCGGCGATGGCGTCCTCCTGTGAGCTGTCCAGCGCCAGACCGGCGCGCGCGGCGGCCAGCCCGGTGACGCGGTACAGCACGCCGGAGTCGAGGACGTGGTAGCCCAGGTGCGTGGCCACCTGGTGGGCCAGCGTGCCCTTGCCCGATGCCGTGGGGCCATCGATGCAGATGACCGGCACATGACCGGCCACCGGCTCGGCCAGCGAGAACAGCGCCTCGAAATAGTCCGGGAAGGTCTTGGCGACGCACTTGGGGTCTTCGATGCGCACGGGCAATCCAGCCGGATTGAACGCCGCCAGCGAGAAGCACATCGCCATGCGGTGGTCGTCATAGGTGTGGATGCGTCCGGCCCGCCAGTCGGCCATGGTCGCGGGCGGCGTGACGCGCAGGTAGTCGGCACCTTCCTCCACCGTGGCGCCGAGCTTGCGCAGCTCAATGGCCATGGCGGCGATGCGGTCGGTCTCCTTGACGCGCCAGCTGGCGATGTTGCGCAGCGTGGTGGTGCCGTCGGCGTACAGCGCCATCACGGCCAGTGTCATGGCGGCATCCGGGATGTGGTTGCAGTCCAGGTCGATGGCCTTCAGCGGCCAGGCGCCTTGCCGGACCTCCAGCCAGTTGGGGCCGCTGCTGACGCGCGCCCCCATCCGCTCGGCGGCCTCGACGAAGCGGATGTCGCCCTGGATCGAGGCCGCGCCCACGCCCTCGATGCGCACCGGCGCGTCGGTGGCCGCCAGCGCGCCAAGCGCGACGAAGTAGCTGGCCGAGGAGGCGTCGGCCTCCACATGGATGGTGCCGGGGGACTGGTAGCGGCTGCCCGCCGGGATGACGAAGCGGGACCAGCCGTCGCGCCGGACCTCGATGCCGTAGCGCGTCAGCAGATTCAGCGTGATCTCGATGTAGGGGCGGGAGATCAGTTCACCCACCACCTCGATCACGACGTCCTGCTGCTCGGCCGCCAGGGGCAGCGCCAGCAACAGAGCGGTCAGGAACTGGCTGGAGACGTCGCCACGCACGCGCACCGGCGCCGAGAGCAACAGGGTCGGCTGGCCGATGCGCAGGGGCGGGTAGCCTTCGTTGCCGAGGTAGTCGATGCGACAGCCCAGTTGCTCCAGCGCATCGACCAGGTCGCCGATCGGGCGTTCGTGCATGCGCGGAATGCCGCTGAGTTCAAAGTCGCCGCCCAGCACCGCCAGCGCGGCTGTGAGCGGGCGCATCGCGGTGCCGGCATTGCCGAGGAACAACTTCGCCTGCGTGGTCTTGAGCTGGCCTCCCAGGCCGGTGATGACGGCGGTGTGCCCGTCCAGCGTCACGCCGCAGCCGAGCTGGCGCAGGGCGGCCAGCATTACGCGGGTGTCGTCCGAGTCGAGCAAGTCGTGCACGGTGGTGGTGCCGTTGCACAAGGCCGAGAGCAGCAGCACGCGGTTGGAGATGCTCTTGGAGCCGGGCAGGGCGACGGCGCCCGCCGCGCCGTGCAGCGGCGGGATGTCGATGAACTCGGTGGAAAACATTACTTGTGGTGGCGGTGGGTGGCAATGCGCCAGTGCGCGCGGGTGTCGCTGGCTTGGCGGATCTCTGTTTCCAGCGCTTCCGCATCGGCGGCGGCGATCAGTTTTTCCATCGACTGCAGGGCCTGGCGGAACAGCTGTGCCTGGTTCAGCAGTTCCTCCCGGTTGGACATCAGGATGTCACGCCAGACATGGGGGTCACTGGCCGCGATGCGCGTGAAGTCGCGAAAGCCCGGGCCGGCCAGCGAGAGGAAGTCGCGTCCCTGTTCTTGCCCGGTGATGCTGTTCATCAGGGCGAAGGCCAGCAGGTGGGGCAGGTGGCTGACGGAGGCAAAGGCCGCATCGTGCGCGTTGGGCGACATCTTGACGACATGGCAGCCCAGGGCGCGCCAAAGGTCCTCGGCCGCCTGCAGCTTGGCGGTCAGGGTGCGCTCGATCGGTGTCAGGATGACTTGCTTGCCGTGGTAGAGGTCGACATCGGCGTGCTCCACGCCCGAGACTTCCTTCCCGGTGATCGGGTGCGCGGGCACGAAGGATCCAATGTTCTCGCGCAGCACGCGACGCGCCGCCTCCACCACGTCGCGCTTGGTCGAGCCCACGTCCATGATCAGCATGTTCGGCGTGACCAGGTGCTTGATCGCCTTCAGTGTCGCCTCGGTGGCGGCCACCGGCACGGCCAGCAGCACGATGTCTGCGCCGGAGACGGCCAGCAGCGCCGAAGGCGCCTCGACGTCGATCACGCCCATCAGGCGTGCCCGCTCGGTTGTGGAGGGCGACTTGCTGTAGCCGACCACGCGCTTGACCAGCCCTGCCCGCTTGAGCGCCAGCGCAAACGACCCACCCATCAGGCCGCAGCCGATCAGACCCAATTGCTCAAACATGCCATTGCCTCATCAAATTCGTCATCACTCGCCCACCGGGTACGCGCCCAGAACCTTGTAGAACGCGCACATGCCCCTGAGATCCTGCAGGGCCGCGGCCACGTTGGGTTGTGAGGGATGTCCCTGCAGGTCGATATAAAAGTAGTATTCCCATTGCCCCGAGCGGGCGGGCCGCGACTCGAAGCGCGTCATCGACACGCCGTGCGTCTTCAGCGGTGTCAGCAGGTCGTGGACGGCGCCGGGCTGGTTGGGCACCGAGACAATCAGACTGACGCAGTCGTTGCCGGAAGCTTCGGGCGTCGGCAGCGTCTGCGGCAGGCAGACCACGGCAAAGCGGGTACGGTTGTTGGCGTCGTCTTGGATGGCGTGCGCGGCCACATGCAGGCCGAATTCGGCGCCGGCGCGCTCGCTGGCGATGCCGGCCCAGGCCGGATGGGTCGCGGCCAGGCGCGCGCCCTCGGCGTTGCTGCTCACGGCCCGCCGCTCGGCGTTGGGCAGGTGGGTGTTCAGCCAGTCCTGGCACTGGGCCAGCGCCTGCGGGTGGGCCAGCACCACCTCGATGCCATCGAGCGAGGGCGACAGGCGCAGCAGGTTGTGGCGAACCCACAAACTGGTCTCGCCGATCACATGCAAGGGCGTGGTCAGGAACAGGTCGAGCGAGCGCGCCACCACGCCTTCGGTGGAATTTTCCACCGGCACCACACCGAACTCGGCGGTGCCCGCGGCCGTGGCGCGGAACACCTCGTCGAAACTGACGCAGGGCACGCGCTCGATGCTGGAGCCGAAGAACTTCAGCGCGGCTTCCTCGCTGAAGGTGCCGGCCGGGCCGAGGTAGGCCACGCGCTGCGGCGCCTCCAGGGCGCGGCAGGCTGACATGATCTCGCGCCAGATTGTCGCGATGCCGGGGCCCTTCAGCGGGCCAGGGTTGGCACTCTGCAGTCCCTGGATCACCTGGGCCTCGCGCTCGGGCCGGAAGACCGGCGAGCCCTCGACCCGTTTGATCTCGCCGACTTCGTGGGCCAGCGCTGCCCGCTGGTTGAGCAAGGTGAGGAGTTCATGGTCGACGGCGTCGATCTGGACCCGCAGTTCGGAAAGTGTCTTGGCCATCTTGTGCATCAACCCTGGGTTCGTTCGAATTCGCGCATGTAGTCCACCAGCGCCTGCACGCCCTCGACGGGCATGGCGTTGTAGAGGCTGGCGCGCATGCCGCCCACCGACTTGTGGCCCTTGAGCTGCAGCAGGCCGTGCGCCTTGGCGCCGGCGAGGAAGGCGTCGTTGCGCGTCTCGTCGCGCAACAGGAAGGGCACGTTCATGCGCGAGCGGCAGTCGGGCGCCACCTTGTTCACGTAGAGCGACGACTGGTCGATGAAGTCGTACAACAGACTGGCCTTGGCGATGTTGCGGTGCTCGATGGCCGTGATGCCGCCCTGGCGCTTGAGCCACTGGAACGTCAGTCCGGCCATGTAGATGGCGTAGGTGGGCGGCGTGTTGTACATGGAGTGGTTGTCCGCGACCTGCTTGTAGTCGAAGGCGCTCGGGCAGTCGGGCAGGGCGTGGCCGATCAGATCCTCGCGGGCCACCACCAGGGTCAGGCCCGCCGGGCCGAGGTTCTTCTGCGCGCCACCGAAGGCCAGGCCGACCCGGCTCCAATCCACCGGCCGTGACGCGACGTGGGACGAGAAGTCGATCACCAGCGGGGCGTCGCAGCCCAGCGCCTTCAGGTCGGGCAGGGTGTGGAATTCCACGCCGTGAATCGTTTCATTGCTGCACAGGTGCACGTAGCGGGCCTCCCGGCTCAGTTGCCAGCTCGCCGGAGCGGGCACCGACGTGAAGCCCTCGGCCTGCCCGCTGGCCGCCAGGTGGGCCTGGCAGAACTTGCCCGCTTCCTTGAAGGATTTCTGGCTCCATCCGCCGGTGACGACGAAATCCACCGTGCCGCCGCCGGACAGGTTCAGCGGCACGATGGCGTTCTCCGCCAGGCCGCCGCCCTGCATGAACAGGATCTTGAAGTTCGCCGGCACGGCCAGCAGTTCGCGCAGGTCGGCCTCGGCCTGCTCGTAGATCGAGATGAATTCCTTGCCGCGATGGCTCATTTCCATCACGCTCATGCCGCTGCCGTGCCAGTCCAGCATTTCCGCGGCGGCTTGTTCCAGCACCTCGACGGGCATGGCGGCCGGGCCGGCCGAGAAGTTGTAGGGGCGTTTCATGATGAGATCCTGAGTGTGCAGGGGCCGGCGTGAGGCCGGTCAGTGGTCGGTCTTGCCGCGAACGTCGTCTTGCAGCAGAGAGCGGTAGGTGGCATCCCCGGTCGCCTTGCCGGGAACGACGAAGGGGCCGGGGACTGTGTTGTCGCCCGGGTCCCGCAGCAGTCCTGTGGCTGCGTCGTACGGGACCTGCAGGCGTTCCTCCGGGTCAGTCTTGCGCGGGCTCTGGTGGTACATCCCCGTCTCCAGCTGCAATGTCTTGTTCCTCCGCGTCGTTTTCAACAATGCGCTGCAGCCCGCTGAGCTTGGCTCCCTCGTCCAGCGCGATCAGGGTCACACCCTGGGTGGCGCGACCGAGTTCGCGGATCTCGGCGACCCGGGTGCGCACCAGCACGCCCTTGTCGGTGATCAGCATGATCTCGTCGTCGGCGTGCACCAGGGTGGCGGCGACCACCTTGCCGTTGCGTTCGGATTGCTGGATCGCGATCATGCCCTTGGTGCCGCGGCCGTGGCGCGTGTATTCCGTGATGGAGGTGCGCTTGCCGTAGCCGTTTTCCGTCGCCGTCAGCACGCTTTGCTGCTCGTCCTCGGCCACCAGCATGGCGATCACGCCTTGCCCCTCTTCGAGCGACATGCCGCGCACACCCCGCGCGTTGCGGCCCAGCGGGCGAACGTCGTTCTCGTCGAAGCGCACGGCCTTGCCGCCGTCGCTGAACAGCATCACGTCGTGCCGGCCGTCGGTCAGCGCGGCACCGATCAGGTAGTCGCCGTCGTCCAGATTGACGGCAATGATGCCGGCCTTGCGCGGGTTGTTGAATTCATCGAGCGCCGTCTTCTTCACCGTGCCCATGGAGGTGGCCATGAACACGAAGTGGTCGGCGGGGAAGCTGCGCATGTCGCCCGTGAGCGGCAGCACCACGTTGATCTTTTCGCCTTCCTGCAGCGGGAACATGTTGACGATCGGTCGGCCGCGCGAGCCGCGCGAGCCCTGAGGTACCTCCCAGACCTTGAGCCAGTAGAGACGGCCACGGTTGGAGAAGCACAGGATGTAGTCGTGCGTGTTGGCGATGAACAGCTGGTCGATCCAGTCGTCCTCTTTGGTCGCCGTCGCCTGTTTGCCGCGTCCGCCGCGTTTTTGTGCACGGTACTCGGACAGTGGCTGGCTCTTGATGTAGCCGCTGTGGCTGAGCGTGACCACCATGTCGGTGGGCGTGATCAGGTCCTCCGTGCTGAGGTCCTGCGCGCTGTGCTCGATCTCGCTGCGGCGTGCGCCGAGCTTGGACTGGCCGAACTCCTGTTTCAGTGTGGTCAGTTCCTCGCCAATGATGGTGGAGACGCGCTCAGGCTTGGCCAGAATGTCGAGCAAGTCCTCGATCTCGGCCATCACGTCCTTGTATTCGGCGACGATCTTGTCCTGCTCCAGGCCGGTCAGGCGCTGCAGGCGCATCTGCAGAATCTCCTGCGTCTGCGTCTCGGACAAGCGGTACAGGCCGTCGGCCTGCATGCCGAATTCGCGTTCCAGGCCTTCCGGTCGGTAGTCGTCGGCATTGATCACGCCACCGTCGGTGCGGGTGCGGGTGAGCATCTCGCGCACCAGCCGGCTGTCCCAGGTGCGTGCCATCAGTTCGGCCTTGGCCACCGGCGGGGTGGGCGCGTTGCGGATGATGGCGATGAAGTCGTCGATGTTGGCCAGCGCCACCGCCAGACCTTCCAGTACATGGCCGCGCTCGCGCGCCTTGCGCAGGGTGTACACCGTCCTGCGCGTGACCACCTCGCGGCGGTGCTGCAGGAAGATGTCGATCAGGTCCTTGAGGTTGCACAGCTTGGGCTGGCCGTCCACCAGGGCCACCATGTTGATGCCGAAGGTGTCCTGCAGCTGGGTCTGCTTGTACAGGTTGTTCAGCACCACCTCGGGCACCTCGCCACGCTTGAGCTCGATCACCAGGCGCATACCGGACTTGTCCGATTCGTCCTGGATGTGGCTGATGCCCTCGATCTTCTTCTCGTGCACCAGCTCGGCCATGCGCTCCTGCAGCGTCTTCTTGTTGACCTGGTAGGGCAGCTCGTCAACGATGATGGCCTGGCGCTGGCCGCGGTCGATGTCCTCGAAGTGGCACTTGGCACGCATCACCACCTTGCCGCGGCCGGTGCGGTAGCCGTCCTTGACGCCGGTGATGCCGTAGATGATGCCGGCGGTGGGGAAGTCCGGCGCCGGGATGATCTCCATCAGCTCGTCGATGGAGGCCTCGGGGTGCTTCAGCAGGTGCAGGCAGGCGTCCACCACTTCGTTCAGGTTGTGCGGCGGAATGTTGGTGGCCATGCCCACGGCAATGCCGGCCGAGCCGTTCACCAGCAGGTTGGGCAGTTTGCTGGGCAGCACCAGCGGCTCTTTCTCCGAGCCGTCGTAGTTCGGGCCGAAATCGACGGTTTCCTTGTCGATGTCCGCCAGCATCTCGTGGGCGATCTTGGCCAGGCGGATTTCGGTGTATCGCATGGCGGCGGCACTGTCGCCGTCCACCGAGCCGAAGTTGCCCTGGCCGTCCACCAGCATGTGGCGCAGCGAGAAGTCCTGCGCCATGCGCACGATGGTGTCGTACACCGCGCTGTCGCCGTGCGGGTGGTACTTACCGATCACGTCGCCGACGATACGAGCCGACTTCTTGTATGGGCGGTTCCAGTCGTTGTTCAGCTCGTGCATGGCATAGAGCACGCGACGGTGCACCGGCTTGAGGCCGTCGCGCGCGTCGGGCAGGGCGCGGCCCACGATCACGCTCATCGCGTAGTCGAGGTAGCTGCGCCGCATTTCCTCTTCAAGACTGACGGGCAGGGTTTCTTTGGCGAATGAAGTCATGAGGGGGATCGGTTACGCGGCGAAGTCAGCGATTTTAGGATGAATGGGCTGTGGCAGTTGCGCAACATATTCCGGGCAAATGGCATCCCGCAAGGGCTTGACAGGACGTTTTTGGGCCGAATTGGCAGGGGACGTGTGGCACAATCAATTGAACGTTACAGGTGATGGTCGCCTGTAACGTCCAATTTTCTCGCAGCGAGTCTGCGGCTTTTTCCCATGAGGAGAACCATGAAGAAACTGAACAAAGTGGCGATGTTGTTTGCCTCCGCAGCCCTCGCTACCGCCGCCGGTGCCCAGTCCGTCGACAACTGGCGCAACGGCACTTCCGAAGTGCAATGGAAGAACGGCACCAGCGAACTCTGCTGGCGCGATGCCAACTGGACGCCCGCAACGGCTGCCGCCACCTGCGACGGCGCTCTCGAGGCTCCGAAGGCTGCTCCGACTCCGGTCGCCGCTCCGGCGCCGGCTGCTGCACCGGCACCTGCTCCCGCTCCCGCTCCGGCCGTTGCCAGCAAGGTGACCTACGCCGCTGACGCCTTCTTCGACTTCGACAAGGCTGTGCTCAAGCCCGAAGGCAAGGCCAAGCTGGACGATCTGGTCGGCAAGGTCAAGGACATCAACCTGGAAGTGATCATCGCCGTCGGCCACACCGATTCCGTCGGTTCTGACGCCTACAACCAGAAGCTGTCGGTCAAGCGCGCCGATGCCGTGAAGGCCTACCTCGTGTCCAAGGGCATCGAGAAGAACCGCGTCTACACCGAAGGCAAGGGCGAGAAGCAGCCCGTGGCCGACAACAAGTCCAAGGACGGCCGCGCGAAGAACCGTCGCGTGGAAATCGAAGTGGTCGGTACCCGCGCCAGCAAGTAATCCTCCCGGATTGCTGCAAAAAAGCCCCGGTGACGGGGCTTTTTTTATGCCTTCGAGGACAATGCCGTCATGAGCGAAACACAGAACGTCGATCCGGCCGAGCTGGCCAAATTTTCCGACCTGGCGCACCGCTGGTGGGATCCGGAGAGCGAATTCCGCCCTCTGCACCAGATCAACCCGCTGCGGCTGGAATGGATCAACGGCCTGGCGCCCCTGGATGGGCAGCGGGTGCTGGACGTCGGCTGCGGTGGCGGTATCCTGTCCGACGCCATGGCGCGCAAGGGTGCCGAGGTGCTGGGCATCGATCTGGCGACCAAGTCACTGAAAGTGGCGCAACTCCATGCCCTGGAGGCGCAAACCAGTGGCGTGCGCTACCGTGAGGTCAGCGTGGAAGCGCTGGCCACCGAGCAGCCCGGCAGCTTCGATGTGGTGACCTGCATGGAGATGCTGGAGCACGTGCCGGATCCGGCCTCGGTCGTGCAGGCCTGTGCCGCCTTGGTCAAGCCCGGCGGCTGGGTGTTCTTCTCCACCATCAACCGCAATCCCAAATCGTTCCTGTTCGCCATCGTGGGCGCGGAGTACGTGCTGAACATGCTGCCGCGCGGTACGCACGAGTTCGCCCGGCTGATCCGCCCCAGCGAACTCGCCGGCTTCTGCCGCCGTGCCGGACTGGATTTGCAGCACACGCGGGGCATGGAGTACAACCCCATTACCCGGCGCTACTGGCTGAGCGCCGACACCAGTGTCAACTACCTGCTGGCGACCCGCCGTCCCGTGGAGGGATGAGTCCCATGTTCAGCAACATCCAGGCGGTGCTGTTTGATCTGGACGGCACTCTGATCGACAGTGCGCCGGACCTGGGCGCTGCCGCCGACAAGATGCGCACCGACCGTGGCTTGCCCTCGTTGCCGATTGAAGGCTATCGCCCGATGGCGGGCGCCGGTGCCCGTGGCATGCTCGGCATCGCCTTCGGGCTGACGCCCGAGCATCCGGACTTTGCCGCGTTGCGCGAGGAATTCTTCGTCAACTATGAACGCTGCATGACCGAGCGCACGCTGGTGTTCGACGGCGTGGCGCAACTGCTGGAGCAATTGCAACTGCGCGCGCTTCCCTGGGGCGTGGTCACCAACAAGGTCAGCCGCTTCACAGAGCCGCTGACGCGGGCGCTGCCGCTGTTCGCCAGCGCTGCTGCGGTGGTCAGCGGCGACAGTACCCCGCATGCCAAGCCCCACCCGGCACCGCTGCTGGAGGCCGCACGCCGCATCGGCATCGAGCCAAGCCGCTGCGTGTACGTGGGGGACGATGAGCGTGACATCGTGGCCGGTCGCGCGGCCGGCATGGTGACGGTGGCCGCGACCTATGGCTATCTCGGCCCGCAGGCGGATGTCGGGCAGTGGCAAGCCCACGCAGAAATTAAATCGCCCCTACAGCTCTTGAAGTTATTGGATCTCGCCTAAGATAAGCACTGAAGGGGCTGCATTGGTTTCGACGTAGGTTGGAATCGTAGCGGTGCATGTCGAGCTCAGTGCGCTCGTAAAACTGACTGAAACAAACTAACTGCAAACGACGAACGTTTCGCACTCGCCGCTTAAACACCGGTGAGCCTCGCAACAGCAGGCCGATGGGCTGGGCAAGGGGGTCGCAAGACCTCCCGGCTGCGGGGGAATTTACATGGGCTGGCCCTGATCCGGGTACCTTGGGTTGGGGCGAGAAAATAGGGTACTGGCGGCTTGGGTAGCGTGCGCCTGCGCGACTCCAGTGGCGAGACTCAAATCAGAACGCTAAACATGTAGATCTGTGCGAGGAAGATTGACGGACGCGGGTTCAAATCCCGCCAGCTCCACCATATGAGCGTCCAAGGGCGTTCGCCAACATCCGGCGACGCCCTTTTTCTTTGGGAAATCAAGGCTTTAGAGTGCGAGAACGTCCGGCGACGTTCGCCGGCATCCGGGGCAGGGTGGGGGTACAAACGGGGGGACAGACCCGAAAAATCGGAGACTCCGGCCAGTTGTTCCCCTGCTTTCAGGTGGCGTCGTGGGCCTCACCCTCCCGTGTAGACCGGTTCTTGCGCCGCAGCGGCCGGGGGCGTCACCGGCGCCGTGGGGACCACCGCCCCATCGGACGTGCGCAGCGTGTTCCCTTCCAGCGTGACCTGCGAGCCGACCGGCACAGCTGCCGCGCGCTCCAGCGTCCGGTAGCTGCCGTCTTCCATGCGCACGCCGATCTGGTAGGCGACCTGCTTGCGCACCCGCTTTTCCACCGTGTTGCCCAGCACGCCGCCGCCGATCGCACCCAGGATCGTCGCGGCGGTCTTGCCGTTGCCGCCGCCGATCTGGTTGCCGACGACGGCGCCCAGCACGCCGCCACCCACTGCACCCAGGCCGCTGCCCTGGCCGGCACGCTCCACGGAAACGACGGATTCCACCCGACCGCAGGACAGGCAGACCTGGCGGGCCGGTGCTGGCTGCGACGCCGGAGTTGGCGCGGTCAAGGTGCCGGCGGGCTCTGGGGCGGGCGTGCTGGTGGTGGCGGGGCGGTGAGCGGGCTTGGCCACCGGCTTGGCGGCCGTCGCCACCACCGGCTTGTCAGGGTTGTCGTGGGCCTGCTCGGGCTTGAGCTGTCTGGGCGGTGCCTCGACGGCGACCTTGGTCGGGGAGGGGGCGAGGGGCTGCGCGCTTGAAGCCGCAGCCTGTGATTCCGACGGCAGGGTCCCGGGCGCACTGGCGGCGGTCGGCGCAGCGGCGGCATCGGCGCTCTGCTGGCCCGCCATGTACAACAGCGTGCCGCCCATGGCCATGACCGCCGCGGCCAACACGCCGATCGCGACCCACAAGGGCTTGTTGTTGCCAGTGCCGGCGTTGTCAAGTGGGTGGGCCGTCGTGCTCAATCGTGACTCCTTTGGGTTGTGAATGCCGGGTCCGAGCGGCAAAGCCCGACCCATCCGCGTTTGAACGGCTCAAGACCCCGAATGGAACACAGCCGTCAGCCCTTGATTCGCGTCAATGTGTAACGCGGTGGTAAGCGGCCGGCAGGGGGCTGCACCTTGGGTGCTCGGGCGCCTGTCGCGCAGCGGCGGACGCACGGCCCCGCTGGCGTGGCACCGCCTCACAGTGCGTCTGGCTCACCGCATTGCGCGAGGATCTTTGCTCGGATGGCATCACGCAGGACGATGGCCGCGCCCCAGTCCGTGCCCTGCGGACTGATTCGGGCGTCGAGTGTCACGGTGATCGGACGGCGGCGTGGCAGCCAGGTGCCGTCCGGCAGCACGGTGCGCGTACCCTGGATCGTCATCGGTACCACGGGCAGGCCGGCCTCGCAGGCGGCCAGGAAGGCGCCGAGGTGAAACGCCCGCAAGCCTGGTTGCCGGGTGAGCGTGCCCTCGGGAAAGAAGAGCAGCGCGGCGCCCGCGCGCGCCCGCTGCGCCAGGTGGCGGGCCGCATCCAGGCTGTCCTGCAGCACGAAGCGCTCGACGAACTCGGTGCCCAGGCCGCGCAGGAAGGGGCGCAGGATCGCGCTGTCGCCCAGCTCGCGCTTGGCCACGAAGACGAAGGGCCGGGGCAGCGTGGCGACGGCGATCAGGCTGTCGAGGTAGCTGGCGTGGTTGGCCACGACCACGCAGGGCGTGCTCGCGGGCAGTTGCGCCAGGCCTTGCACAGCGAGGCGCAGGCCAGTGAGGCGCAGCAGCAGTCGCAAAGCCGCATGGCAGAGGCGCCAGCCGAAGTCCGGGCGCTGCATGGCGCTCACAGCCAGCCAGACCGCCGGCGCGAGCAGCGCCAGCGCGGTCCACGCCCAGCCGGCCCAGAGGATCTCGGCGGCACGCGTTGCGGTGCGGCGCAAGCGACGGGCCAGCCCGGCCGCCGTCAGGCGCAGCACCTGCATCCGCACGCTGCGCTGGGTGCCCAGGGCACCACTGAGGTAGAGGTCGCGCGTGGCGGCGCGGCGGATCTTGCCGCTGGAGGTCTTGAGCACGCTGTGCGGTGGCGCCAGCGCCACCTCGTCCAGCGGCAAGCCGAGCAACTCCACCGCCAGCCGCTCCACGCTCCGCTGCAGCCGGTCGCGCTCCGCCGGGTCTTGCAGCCGGGTCTCGACCACCGCGACCAGGCGCTCGCTGGCCGTTCTCGGGTCGCTGGCGCCGAACACTGCGACGCAGCCTTGGCGCACGCCCGGCAGCGCACCGACCGCTTCTTCCAGCTCGTACGGATAGAGGTTGCGCCCGCCGCGGATGATCATGTCCTTGACGCGGCCGGTGACGAACAGTTCGCCGTCGGCGAGGTAGCCGAGGTCGCCGGTGTCGAGCCAGCTGCCGCGCCACAGCCGTGCGGTCTCCTCCGGATTCCGGAAGTAGCCCGTGGTGGCCGAGGGGCCGCGGAATTCGATGCGTCCCACCTGGCGCGGCGGCAACTCGGTCTCTGCCGGATCCACCACGCGCAGTTCATGCCCGGGCAGGGGCTGACCGCAGCCGACGAAGCGCAGGGTTTCCACCTCGGCAGCCGCCGGCTCGGCGCGCTGTTCGTGGAAGAACGGCTCGCGCGCGACGCGGTCGATGCGCGCGCCGCGCCCGGGCAGTGGGACGGTGAGACCGACGGCGTTCTCCGCCAGTCCGTACAGCGGGACCATCGCCTCGCGGCGCAGGCCCTGGGGCGCCAGCCGGGCGCAGAAGCGCTCCACAGTGTCCGGGCTCACCGGTTCGGCGCCGTTCACCGCGATGCGCCAGCACGAGAGGTCCAGCCCGGCCTGGTCCGCCGGCGTGGCGTGCCGCAGCACGAGTTCGTAGGCGAAGTTCGGTGCCGCGGACAGCGTGCCCCGGTAGTGGTGGATTACCGACAGCCAGCGCGCCGGTCGGGCCAGGAAATCCAGCGGCGACATCAGCACCAGTGGGTTGCCGTTGTACAGGCTGCCCAGCCAGCAGGCGATCAGTCCCATGTCGTGGTAGAGCGGCAGCCAGCTCACGGCGACGTCGTCGGCGTTCATCGCGATGGCCCGGCTCCAGGCGCGGATGTTGGCCAGCAGGTTGGCGTGGCTGAGCATCACCCCCTTCGGGTTGCCGGTGCTGCCCGAGGTGTACTGCAGCAGCGCCAGGTCGGCGGCGCGCGGCGTCGCCGTCACGAATTCGTCCCCGCCTGCTCCAAGCGCCTGGGGCGTGCTGACCCGCTTCAGGTGGGCCGCCTGGCCGACGAGCAGGCGCGCGGCCGCGTGCGCCGCGGCCTGGGTAATCAGCACGGGCGCCTGGCAGCTGTCGAGGATGCCGGCTTGGCGGCGCAGGTGGTCCTCCAGTTGCGATGGCCGGGTCGGCGGGTACATCGGCACCGGCACGCCGCCGGCCAGCAGGGCGCCGAAGAAGCTGGTAAAGAACGTCAAGTCCGTGGGCAGCATGATCGCCACGGCCTCGCCCGGCGCCAGGCCATCGCGCTGCAGACCGGCGGCGATCCGGCGCGCGCCCTGGCGGAGTTCGGCGCAGGTCAGCGTGGCGACCTCGGCCTCGTCGCGCAGCAGGCGCACATGCACGCGCTGCGGCGAGTGCCGCGCATGCCAGTCCAGCACCTCGGTCAGCGTGGTGGCCGCTGTGGGTGGCGCCACCGTCACGGCGCCCGGCGCCGGTGTCGTGACGTTGTCTGCCGGCCGGGCCGACCCGGGCTGCGCCGTGCGCAGCGCCGCCAGCAGCTGGCGCGGGGTTTCGGCGTCGGCCAGGGTGTCGGTGGGCAGCCGTACCCCGGCGGCGCGCTCCAGCCGGGCCAGCAATTCCACGCGCGCCAAGCTGTCCAGCGCGAGGTCGCGTTCCAGGTGGCTGTCCAGCTCTGGCGTGAAGCGCTGGCCGGGATGGAGCTCGGCCAGCAGTTCGCGCAGGAGGCGCAGCAGGTCGGCGGCTTCGAGGGCTGGAGGGGCAGAGGTCATGCCGGTGGCTCCCATGACAAGGGCGAAGGCCCGGCGCGGACGATGCCGTGCCTGTCGAAACCGAAGTGTGCCCGCAATGGCCCCGATGTGGGGGGCTCGGACGATTGCGGCGGCGTCGGCCGCGATCGGACGCTGCCGTCAGCGGCCGCCGGGGTCGGCGGCTTCGTTGCCCCCGGCCACCGCGTCGGTCTCCGCGGCCGGAGGGGCCGGCTCCAGGCCGTCGATCTCGGCTTGCGTGCGTCCGCAACCGATGCAGTATCCGAATTCATCCATCTGGCAGATGCCGATGCACAGGCTCACAGGGGGCTCCAGGCAGGTCTCGATGCCTGAGTGTGGCCTGAATCGGATTCCGCCGGCGGGCGTGGGGCCATGGCGGTACACTGCCGGCCGACTTGTAACCGCCCATGGAGCACCCGTACAGCATGAGCCGCATGCGACTTGAAGACATCCTTTACACCCAGGGTTTCGGCACGCGCCGCATCTGCGCCGGGCTGATCCAGCAGGGCTTCGTGGCCGTGGCCGGGCAGGTGCAGACCGATCCGGGAGAGCTGTTCGAGACCGAAGGCCTGCCGTTTCGCGTCCAGGGCGCCGACTGGGCCTATCACGAGAAGGCCTATGTGCTGCTGCACAAGCCTGCCGGCACCGAATGCTCGCAAAAGCCCTCGGCCTGGCCGAGCATCTACACGCTGCTGCCGGCGCCGTTGCGCCAGCGCCCGCAAAAGGGCGCGGTGCAGGGCGTGCAGGCCGTGGGCCGGCTGGACCAGGACACCACCGGCCTGCTGCTGCTGACCGACGATGGCCAGTTCATCCACCGCATGAGCTCGCCGCGTCGCCATGTGGCCAAGGTGTACGAGGTGACGGTGAAGCACCCCTTGACCGATCAGCAGGTGCAGCGCCTGCTCGCCGGCGTGGTGCTCGACGACGACCCGAAGCCGGTCAAGGCCGCGGCCTGCGAGGCGGTGGACGAGCTGCACCTGCGCCTGACGCTGACCGAGGGCAAGTACCACCAGGTCAAGCGCATGGTGGCGGCGGTGGGCAACCGGGTGGAAGGGCTGCACCGTTCGCAGATCGGCGGCCTGCGACTGCCGGAGGACCTCGCGCCGGGGCAGTGGCGCTGGCTCGGCGCCGAGGAGCTGGCCAGCATCACCGCCTGACGGCGGCACCCACGGATTTCAAACAGGAAGGAAACAGACCATGGCGATGGATGTCATCGATTACCGTCTCGTCGGCAGCGAGATGCAGTTCGTCGAGATCGAACTCGACCCGGGCGAAGCCGCCATCGGCGAGGCGGGCAGCCTGATGTACATGGAGGCCGATATCGACATGGACACGGTGTTCGGCGACGGCGGTGCCAGCCAGGGCGGCTTCTTCGGCAAGCTGCTGGGCGCGGGCAAGCGGCTGGTCACGGGCGAGTCGCTGTTCACCACGGTCTACGCCAACCAGGGCACCACGCGGCAGAAGCTGGCGTTTGCCGCGCCTTACCCGGGCAAGATCCTGCCGATGGACCTGCGCCAGCTCGGCGGCACATTGATCTGCCAGAAGGACGCCTTCCTCTGCGCCGCGCGCGGCGTGAGCCTGGGCATTGCCTTTCAGCGCAAGCTGGGGGCCGGCTTCTTCGGCGGCGAGGGCTTCATCATGCAGAAGCTGGAGGGTGACGGCCTGGCCTTCGTACATGCCGGCGGCACCGTCGTGCGGCGCGAGCTGGCGGCCGGCGAGCGGCTGCGGGTGGACACCGGCTGCGTGGTCGCCTACACGCCGGGCGTGGACTTCGACATCGAGTACGTCGGCAAGGTCAAGACAGCGCTGTTTGGCGGCGAGGGCCTGTTCTTCGCGCGCCTGTCCGGCCCCGGCACGGTCTGGCTGCAGAGCCTGCCGTTCAGCCGACTGGCCAGCCGCGTCTTCGCGGCCGCGCCGCAGACGGGCGGGGGGCGGCGCGAGGAGGGCTCGGCGCTGAGCGGCCTTGCCGCCGGCGGGGTTCTGGGCGGCGGCTTGCTCGGAGGTCTGTTCGACGGGGACGATGACTGAAAAGGGCCGAAATGCCCGTCCGATGGGCGCTGGCAGCTCTCTTTCTTGAGAGGGCGCCGGGCCGGTGCCCGGCGTGGCCTCAGGCGAGGGTGGCCAGGAACTCGGTGATCGCCGCATTCACCGCCTCGGGCTGGTCGCGGTGCGGCGAGTGGCCGCAGGCCGGCAGCTTGAGCAGTCGGGTCTGCGGCGCGGCAGCGGCGATCGCGTCGATCTGCGCCATCGTGCCGTAGGGGTCGTCCACGCCCTGGATGGCCAGCAGCGGTGCTCTGATGCGGCCGCAGTCCGGGCGGATGTCGAAGGGGCGGAAGCCCTCGCTGAGCCAGACCTCGTTCCATTGCCAGAACGCGCCGTCCACGTCGGCGTGGTAGCGCGCCAGGCGCGCGCGCAGCTCGCCTTCGGCGAAGGCCTCGCGCGCCTGCGCGATGGCGCGCACCGAGATGTCTTCCACGATCACGTGCGGCGCCAGCACCACGCAGGCCGTGACCGGATGCCGGCTGGCATGGATCAGCGCGATGGTGCCGCCGTCGGAGTGGCCGACCAGCACCGGGCGCTCAATCCGCAGCCGCTCCAGCAGCGCCGGCAGCACCGCCAGCGCCTCGCGGTGCATGTAGTCGGGCTGCAGGCGCCCGCTGCGCTGGCCGTTGGCCTCGCGCGGCTCGCCGCGCACGTCCGGCACCGGGTCGGACTGGCCGTAGCCCTGGCGCGAATAGACCAGGCCGGCGCGGCCGGTCGCGGCGCACAGGCGCTCAGGCCAGTCGCGCCACATGGCGACCGAACCCAGCCCCTCGTGCAGGAACACCAGCGACGCCTTGGGCGCCGCGCCAGCGGGGGCGGGGATGGCCTGCACCTCCAGTCTCACTCCGTTGATGTCTATCAAGCTCATGGGTGGGATGTTACGGAAATTCGGCCTCGGGGGTCTTGTCGCCCCGGCTACACTCCCACGGTTATTCAGAAAGTGTGCATTCCTGTGAAGATCCTGAGCCGTTGTCTGGTGCTGCTGGCCTGTGTGGGAGGGCTGTCGACACATCCCGTGATGGCGGCGCCGTCGCCTGTGTTCGTGCTGAATTCGCTCGATGGCGATGTCAGCGTCATCGATCCCGCCACGTGGACGGAAATCCGCCGCATCCCGACCGGCAAGGAGCCGCATCACCTGTACATGACGCCGGACGAAAAATCCGTCATTGTGGCCAATGCGCTGAGTGACTCGCTGACCTTCATCGATCCGCGCACCGGCCAGATCCAGCGCACGGTGCCGGACATCCTCGATCCGTACCACCTGCGCTTCTCGCCCGACATGAAGTGGTTCGTGACGGCCGCCAACCGGCTCAACCACGTGGACATCTACCGCTGGAACGGCAAGGATCTGGCGCTGGCCAAGCGCATTCCCACCGGCAAGACGCCGAGCCATCTGTGGATCGACACGAAAAGCACCACCGTCTGGTCCACCATGCAGGACAGCGACGAATTGGTGGCGATTGACCTGGCGACGCAGACGCTCAAGTGGCGTGTGAAGACCGGCTCGCTGCCAGCAGACGTGTTCGGCACGCCCGACGACAAGTTCCTGCTGGTCGGGCTGACCGGCGGCGACAGCGTGGAGGTGTATGACGTGAGCGGCAAGGAAGCGCGCCTGGTCAAGAGGATTCCGACCGGGGCGGGTGCGCACTCGTTCCGTGCGACCGGCGACAAGCGCCATGTCCTTGTCAGCAACCGGGTGGCCAACTCGATCAGCAAGATCGACTACCAGACGCTGCAGGTTGTGGCCACTTACCCCGGCCCCTCCGGCCCGGACGACATGGACATCTCGGCCGATGGCAAGACGATCATGGTGGCCTCGCGCTGGGCCAGGAAGCTCACGGTGATCGACACGGCCAGCCGGACCGTGGTGCGCCAGGTGAACGTGGGCAAATCGCCGCACGGCGTCTGGACGCTGGACCATGCGCCCCGCCAGTAAGCGGCGGCTGATCGCTCTCTTTTTTGGGGCGATCTGTGCGGCCTCCATGGGCGCTGGCGCCCAGAATGTTCCAAAGACCTCCTGCGGCAAGCCGATCTACCTGACCTTCGACACCGGGCACATGGCCGTGGCGCCGCTGGTGGCCGAGGTGCTGAACCGCCAGCAGGTGCGGGTGACGTTCTTCGCCGCGAACGAGTCCACCCAGGTGGGCGACGGCAGTCTGGGGCGGCACTGGGCCTCGTGGTGGAAGGCGCGCGCGGCGGAAGGCCACGAATTTGCCTCCCACACCTATGACCACGCCTACTGGCGTGGCGACGTGCCGGGTGCGGAGCCGAATTTCCGCATCCGTCCCTCGGCGGGGGCCTTCGCCGGGCGTGAATTCACCTGGGGCGCCGCGAAATACTGCGCCAACATCGCCTACGCCGCCGAGCGGCTGCAGGACTACACCGGCCGCAAGCCGCTGCCGTTGTTCCGCGCGCCGGGCGGCAAGACCTCGCCGAAGCTGCTGGCGGCCGCCCGGGCCTGTGGTTACGAGCACGTCGGCTGGTCGCCGGCCGGCTTTCTCGGTGACGAGCTGCCCAGCGAAAAATACAGCAACGAGGTCTTGTTGCAAAAGGCGCTGAAGGACATCCGCGAAGGCGATATCCTGCTGGCGCACTTGGGCATCTGGTCGCGCAAGGACGCCTGGGCGCCGGCGGTGCTGGAGCCGCTGATCGTCGGACTAAAGGAAAAGGGTTTCTGTTTCGAGACGCTGCGCTCGCACCCGGCCTACCGGGGCTGGATCGCCGCGCAGGGCCGGTAGGGGAGTGAGTGTCGTGATGAATGGGTTTGTCGATGCCTTCGCCAGCGTGCAGCAGTGGCTGTTCGAGACGCTGGTGCAGCCGGTCGCCTTCGCCGCGGGCGCCGGCAACCTGCTGGAGGATGCCTATGACGGCACCGGCTGGCTGGTGGTGGGGCTGCTGCAGATCGCGGCCATGCTGCTGCTGATCGGGCCGCTGCAGCGCCTGTGGCCGGTCGAGCCGGTGACCGACCGGCAGGCGGTGCGGGTGGACGTGCTCTACACGCTGCTGCATCGCCTGGGCCTGTTCAAGCTGCTGATGTTCTTCACCTTCGAGAACTGGCTGGGCGAGGGCCTGGGCCTGCTGCGCGCGCATGGCCTGGGCACGCTGCACCTGGACCAACTGTGGCCCGGCGTCACCGATGGCGCGCTGGCCAGCTTCGTGCTCTACCTCGTGGTCTTCGACTTCGTCAGCTACTGGCTGCACCGCGCGCAGCACCAGTTCCACTGGTGGTGGTCGCTGCATGCGCTGCACCACGCGCAGCGCCAGATGACGATGTGGTCCGACAACCGCAACCACCTGCTCGACAGCGTGCTGTGCGACTTGGTCGTGGTGGTCGTCGCGTTGCTGATCGGCGTGGCGCCGGGCCAATTCGTCGCCCTGGTGGCGATCAGTCAGCTGACAGAGAGCCTGCAGCATGCCAATCTGCGTCTGTGGTTCGGCCGCATCGGCGAGCGCCTGTGGGTCAGCCCGCGCTTTCACCGCATGCACCACAGCATGGGCCTGGGTCACGAGACGCAGGGGCAGGGCACCTTGGGGGGATGCAACTTCGGCGTGCTGCTGCCCTGGTGGGACATGCTGTTCGGCACGGCCAATTTCGAGCGTCGCTACGACCCGACGGGCGTGCGCGACCAGGTGGAGCAGGGGCGCGACTACGGGCGCGGCTTCTGGGCCCAACAGCTGCAGGGCTTCAAGCGGCTGTTCGGCCGCGCCTGAGCCGTTGTTGCGCCGTGCGGGGTATGCTTCCCCGCATGACATTGCTGCTTGATTCCTTCTGGCGCGCCGTCGCGTACTGCATGCACCCGCGCGTGATCGCGCTGTCGTTGGTGCCGCTGGTGCTGATGGTTGCCCTGGCGCTCGGGCTGGGCTACTTCTACTGGGATCCGGCGCTCGATGCGGTGCGCACCTGGCTGGATGCCTCCGCGCTGCTCACGCCGGTCTGGCGCTGGCTGGACGGTGTCGGCGCGGGCAACCTGAAGACCGTGCTGTCGCCGCTGATCGTGATCTTCGCCGTCACCCCGGTGATCGTGGTGCTGTCGCTGCTGGCGGTGGCGGTGCTGATGACGCCCGCGCTGGTCAGCCTGGTCGCCGAACGTCGCTTTGCCGGCCTGGCGCGCAAGCGCGGCGGCTCGTTGGCGGGCGGTCTGCTGTGGTCGTTCGGCTCCACGCTGCTGGCCTTGCTGGCGCTGCTGGTGTCGGTCCCGTTCTGGCTGGTGCCGCCGCTGATTCTGGTGCTGCCGCCGCTGATCTGGGGCTGGCTGACCTACCGGGTCATGGCCTTCGACGCGCTGGCCGAGCACGCCAGCAAGGACGAGCGGGTGGAACTGCTGCGCCGGCACCGGCCCTGGCTGCTGGCGATCGGCGTGCTGACTGGCTATCTGGGCGCGGCACCCAGCGTGGTCTGGGCATCGGGCGCGCTGTTTGCCGCCGCCTTTGTGATCCTGGTGCCGATCGCGATCTGGATCTACACGCTGGTCTTCGCGTTTTCCTCGCTGTGGTTCGCCCACTATGGCCTGGCCGCGCTGGAAAAACTGCGCGCGGAGGCCGCTGGCGCCGTGGCGCCGGCCGCCCCGCCGCCGGAACCGGTAGCATTGGCGCATGACCACCCCATCGCACCGTCCTCCGGCGACCGACCGGCCCTCTGACGCCACGTCCGCCGTGCCACCGGAGGCACCGACCGGGGCCTTCGGCCTGATCATCATCGGCGACGAGATCCTGTCCGGCAAGCGCGCGGACAAGCACCTGCCCAAGGTGATCGAGTTGCTCGGCGCGCGCGGTCTGTCCCTGGCCTGGGCCGAGTACGTCGGCGACGACCCCGAGCGCATCACCGCCGTGCTGCGCCGCGCCTTCGCCTCGAACGACGTGGTGTTTTCCTGCGGCGGCATCGGTGCCACGCCCGACGACCACACGCGCCAGTGCGCGGCGCGCGCCCTCGGGGTGGCGCTGGCGCTGCATCCTCGGGCCGAGGCGCTGATCCGCGAGCGCATGCAGGATACGGCGCGCGAGCAGGGGGTGTCCTACGAACCCGACCGGCCGGACAACCAGCACCGGCTGAACATGGGCGTGTTCCCGCTGGGGGCGTCGATTATTGACAATCCCTACAACAAGATCCCGGGCTTCAGCTGCGCCGGGCCGGGCGGTGGTTCGGTGCATTTCGTGCCGGGCTTTCCGGTCATGGCCTGGCCGATGATCGAGTCCGTGCTGGACGGGCATTACGCGCACCGGTTCAATCGCATGGCGGGTCTGGAGAAGTCCGTCATCATCTTCGGCGCCATGGAATCGACGCTGACCCCGCTGATGGAAGCCATCGAGCGCCAGTACCCCGGCGTCAAGGTGTTCAGCCTGCCCAGCGTCGATCACCCCGACTATGGGCGTCACATCGAGCTCGGCGTCAAGGGCGAGCGGACACAGGTGGAGATCGCCTATCGGGTGCTGCGGACGGAACTGGATCGGTTTGATCTGCGTCTTGGCCCTGAATTGGTGCGATAAGGTGCAGGCACCAAAATAGGGCCTTTTATTGCACCTCAATGGTGCAATTTAAGTGCAATAAGACGATTTTCCGCGCGCTGCTGCGGCGAGCGGTGCGATAACTCAGGGCACAATAGCGGATGGTGACCGAGCCGGTTCTGGTGATCTGGCATGAAAACTGCTTTCCCGGTCGCATCGATTTTTACCACCCCCATCCAACCTGGAGAACCTGATGGCAAAGACCGTCGCCGACGTCATGAAGATGGTGAAGGAAAACGAAGTCAAGTTTGTTGACTTCCGCTTCACCGATACCCGCGGTAAGGAGCAGCACGTCACGGTGCCGATTTCGCACTTCGACGAAGACAAGTTCAGCGAGGGCCACGCCTTCGACGGTTCGTCGATCGCAGGCTGGAAGGGTATCGAAGCGTCGGACATGCTGCTGATGCCCGATCCGAGCACGGCCAACGTCGATCCGTTCTTCGAAGAGTCCACGCTGATCCTGACCTGCGACGTGCTGGAGCCAGGTGACGGCAAGGCCTACGACCGCGATCCGCGCTCCATCGCCAAGCGCGCCGAAGCCTACCTGAAGGCCTCCGGCCTGGGCGACACGGCCTACTTCGGCCCGGAACCCGAGTTCTTCATCTTCGACAACGTGCGCTGGAGCACCGATCCGAACAATCCGTTCTACGCGATTGAGGAATACGAGGCGCCCTGGAACACCGGCTCCAAGCTCGAAGGCGGCAACCGCGGCCACCGTCCCACCACCAAGGGCGGCTACTTCCCGGTGCCCCCGGTCGACAGCACGCAGGATATGCGCGCCGAGATGTCCCTGATCCTCGAATCGGTGGGCATTCCGGTCGAAGTGTTCCACCACGAAGTGGCGGGCGCCGGCCAGAACGAGATCGGCACCAAGTTCAGCACGCTGGTCGAGCGCGCTGACTGGACCCAGCTGCAGAAGTACGTGATCTGGAACGTGGCCAACGCCTACGGCAAGACCGCGACCTTCATGCCCAAGCCCTACCATGGCGACAACGGCTCCGGCATGCACGTGCACCAGTCGGTCTGGAAGGACGGCAAGAACCTGTTCGCGGGCAACGGCTACGCCGGTCTGTCGGACTTCGCGCTGTACTACATCGGCGGCATCATCAAGCACGCCCGTGCCCTGAACGCCATCACCAACCCCGGCACCAACAGCTACAAGCGCCTGGTGCCGCACTTCGAAGCTCCGGTCAAGCTGGCTTACTCCAGCCGCAACCGTTCCGCCTCGATCCGCATCCCGCACGTGGCTTCGGACAAGGGCCGTCGCGTCGAGGCTCGCTTCCCCGATCCGCTGATGAACCCGTACCTGGGCTTCGCCGCGCTGCTGATGGCTGGTCTGGACGGCGTGGAGAACAAGATCCACCCGGGCGAGGCTGCCACCAAGGACCTCTACCACCTGCCGCCGGAAGAAGACGCGCTGGTGCCGACCGTCTGCCACAGCCTGGACCAGGCGCTGGAGCATCTGGACAAGGATCGCGCCTTCCTGACCAAGGGCGGCGTGTTCACCGACTCCATGATTGATGCCTACATCGAACTGAAGATGGCGGAAGTCACGCGCTATCGCACGGCGGTGCACCCCGTCGAGTACGACATGTACTACTCGCTGTAAGCAACGCGCGACAGTGAAAAAAGGACGGCTTTGGCCGTCCTTTTTCATGGGTGCCCAGCCCCGGCTTTGTGAACGATCCGGATTGACCGATACTCAAAGTTTGTGAGCGCATCCCGGTGGATGCGAGGATGTTCCATGAAGTACGCCCACGTTCTACTGATTTCCCTGTGCGCCGTTCCGGCGCTGCTGTTGCCGGCGTCCGCCCTGGCGCAGGACCGCATCTACCGCTGCGGCAACGAATACACCAACAAGCCCAGCGACGCACAGGGACGCAGCTGCAAGCTGGTGGAAGGCGGCAACGTCACCGTGGTGCAGGGGACGCGTCCCGCTGGCGCGCCTGCGGCCAAGAGCGGCGACACGGCCCCGCGTGCCGCCGCGGCACCGGCCTCCGGCGGGTCGCGCATCGACTCGGCCGAGCAGCGCTCGCGCGACTCCGATGCCCGCGCCATCCTCGAAGCTGAGTTGCACAAGGCCGAGGCACGCCACGCCGAGTTGCTCAAGGAGTACAACAACGGCGAACCCGAGCGCCTGGGCAGCGAACGCAATTACCAGAAATACCTGGACCGGGTGGCCGCACTGAAGGCCAGCATCGCCCGCAACGAAAGCGACATGGCGGGCATCCGGCGCGAGCTGGACCGCTTTGGCGCCGGCAAATGAGGGCGGTGAAACCGTCCCGGCGCCACGCCTCTCAGTTCCTGGCCTTCGACCTGCTGGCCACCCTGGTTGCCGTCGTGCGCAGCGATGGCACGGTGCTGTTCGCCAACGCCGCGCTGGAAGACGCGATGGGCATGTCGCGGCGCAGCATCGAGGGCACGCCGTTTCCCGAGTGGTTTGCCGAGCCGCAGGTGCTGCAGCACGCGCTGGAAGGCGCGCGCAGCAACGAGTTCGCAGCGCTGCGCTACGACGCCCAGCTCAAGCGCCAGCACCATGAGGCGCTGCCGGTGCATGTGATCGTGGTGCAGACCGAGCGGCCCGACGAGATCATCATCGAGCTGCTGCCGCTGGCCCAGCAGGCGCGCCAGGAACGCGAGGAGCGTCTGATCGACCAGGCCCAGGCCAACAAGGAGCTGATCCGCAACCTCGCGCACGAGATCAAGAACCCGTTGGGCGGCATCCGTGGCGCGGCGCAGCTGCTGGAGATGGAGATGGACTCGGAGGAGCTGACCGAGTACACCCAGGTCATCATCCACGAGGCGGACCGCCTGCAGACCCTGGTGGACCGCCTGCTCGCGCCGCACCGGCGGCCGCACGTGGTCGGCGACGTGAACATCCACGAGGTCTGCGAGCGCGTGCGCTCGCTGATCCTGGCCGAGTTCCCCCGGGGTCTGCGCGTGGTACGCGACTACGACACCTCGATCCCCGAGTTCCGCGGCGACCGCGAGCAGCTGATCCAGGCCGTGCTCAACATCGCGCACAACGCGGCGCAGGCGCTGGCCGAGCGCATCGCGGAGGGCGACGGAGAGATCATCCTGCGCACGCGCATCGCGCGGCAGGTCACTTTCGGCAAGCAGCGCTACCGGCTGGCACTGGAATTGCATGTCATCGACAACGGGCCTGGCGTGCCAGACTCGATCAAGGACCGCATCTTCTTCCCGCTGATCTCGGGACGGGACGGCGGCTCCGGCCTGGGGCTGACGCTGGCGCAGACCTTCGTCCAGCGCCACCACGGCCTGATCGAGTGCGACAGCGTGCCGGGCCGTACGGATTTCACGATCCTGATTCCGTTGCCATAACCTGTTTGACCTGAGGGACACCACGCACATGAAGCCGATCTGGATAGTAGATGACGACCAATCCATTCGCTTCGTGCTGGAGAAGGCGCTTCTGCGCGAAGACCTGCCCACGCGCAGCTTCACCAACCCGCGCGAGGTGCTGGCCGCGCTGGACAGCGACGAGGGGCGCGAGGGCCCGCAGGTGCTGGTTAGCGACATCCGCATGCCCGGCGGCTCGGGGCTGGACCTGCTGAGCCGGGTCAAGGAGAAGTTCCCCGGCCTGCCGGTCATCATCATGACCGCTTTTTCCGACCTGGACAGCGCCGTGTCGGCCTTCCAGGGCGGGGCCTTCGAATACCTGCCCAAGCCCTTCGACCTGCCCAAGGCGGTGGAGCTGATCCGCCGCGCGGTGGAGGAGAGCCAGCGCGAGGAGGTGGCCGAGGAGCGCATGGCCGCCGCGCCCGAGATGCTGGGCCAGGCACCGGCGATGCAGGACGTCTTCCGCGCCATCGGCCGGCTGTCGCAGAGCAACGTGACGGTGATGATCACCGGCGAATCGGGCTCGGGCAAGGAGCTGGTGGCGCGTGCGCTGCACAAGCACTCGCCGCGCGCCAACGGCCCGTTCATCGCCATCAACACGGCGGCCATCCCGAAGGACCTGCTGGAGAGCGAGCTGTTCGGGCACGAGCGCGGCGCCTTCACCGGCGCGCAGACCCTGCGCCGCGGCCGCTTCGAGCAGGCCGAGGGCGGTACGCTGTTCCTCGACGAAATCGGCGACATGCCGTTCGACCTGCAGACGCGCCTGCTGCGCGTGCTCTCCGACGGGCATTTCTACCGCGTCGGCGGCCACAGCGCGGTGAAGGCCAACGTGCGCGTCATCGCCGCGACCCACCAGGACCTGGAGCAGCGCGTCAAGGAAGGCGGCTTCCGCGAGGATCTGTTCCACCGCCTGAACGTGATCCGCCTGCGCCTGCCGGCGCTGCGCGAGCGCCGCGAGGACGTGCCGATGCTGACCCGGCATTTCCTGCAGCAGAGCGCGCGCCAGCTCGGCGTCGAGCCCAAGCGGATTTCCGACGCGGCGCTGGCCCGGCTCGGCGCTTTCAGCTTCCCCGGCAACGTGCGCCAGCTGGAGAACCTCTGCCACTGGCTCACCGTGATGGCGCCGGCGCAGGTCATCGAGGCCAAGGATCTGCCGCCCGAGGTGCTGGGCGCCACGTCCGTGGCGGTCCCGGATCAGCCCACGGTGTGGAGCGCCGGGGCCGAACCGGCCGCCGAGCCCGTGGTGCCTGCCGCTTTCGGCGGCGTCGGCGCGCTGGCCGCGCCGGTCCCGGCGTCGCCGGCCATCGCGTCGTGGGAACAGGGCCTGGAGGCGGAGGCACAGGCGCTGCTGGCCGCCGGGCGCCACGACGTGTGGGACGAGCTGGCGCGACGCTTCGAGTCGCGCCTGATCCTGACGGCCCTGGCCAACACGCGTGGCCGGCGGATTGAAGCGGCGCAAAAGCTCGGCATCGGCCGCAACACCATCACCCGCAAGATCCAGGAGCTCGGCCTGGAGTGAGCCAGGCACGAAAGACGGCCACCGCCCTTCTCCGCAGGGCCAGGCCGTCTTCCTTGTTCATGGCAGATTCAGCGTCACCACCACCGGTGCGTGGTCGCTCGGCTGCTTGTTCTTGCGCGGCACGCGGTCGATGGCGCAGCCCGTCACCAGCGGTTTCAGCGCGTCGCTGACCAGGATGTGGTCGATGCGCATGCCCCGGTTCTTCTGGAAACCCAGCATGCGGTAGTCCCACCACGAGTAGCTCTTGGCCGGCTGCTCGAACAGGCGGAAGCTGTCGTGCAGGCCCAGCCCGACCAGCGCGCGCAGGTGGGTGCGTTCCTCTTCGGTGCAATGGATCGTGCCGGCCAGGCCCACCGGGTCCCAGACATCGAGGTCGTCGAAGGTGATGTTGTAGTCGCCCATCAGCACCAGCTTCGGGTGCGTGGCCAACTCCTGCCGCACCCATTCGCGCAGCGCGTCGAGCCAGGCCATCTTGTAGGCGAACTTGTCCGTGCCCGGCGCCTGGCCGTTCGGGAAGTAGGCGCCGATCACGCGCAGCTCGCCGAAGCTGGCGCAGAGCACACGCGACATCTCGTCGGCGAAGCCCGGGATGTTCTTCACCACGGCGGTGGCGGGCGTCTTGGACAGCAGCGCCACGCCGTTGTAGGTCTTCTGGCCGAACCACTGGGCGTGGTAGCCGGCCTCGGTGAAGGCGGCGGCGGGGAACTTGTCGTCCGTGAGCTTGAGCTCCTGCAGGGCCAGCACCTCGACCGGGTTGGCGGCGAGCCAGTCCAGCACCTGGGGCAGGCGCACCGACAGCGAGTTGACGTTCCAGGTAGCGATCCGCATGGTGTTTGTAGGTCCTTGAGTCTGTTGGAAATTTCAGCCGTTCGATCAGCAGGGTCGCGCATCGCTTGGCCAGCCAGGCTCGCCACGCCTCTGGATCCGCCGTGGCCTCAGCGGGGGGCGCCGTGGGACAGCATCTTCATGAAAGTCATGCCGTTGCGCTGCCCCTGGTCCTCGTGGCAGTTGTTGAAGACGATGTGGGTGTTCCGGGTCTGGCCGGCCAGGCGGGTCACCTCGATGGCGAGCTCGCGCAGCTCCTGATCGCTGTAATCGTAGTCGAAGCGCTCGGCCGCCGACGTCGCGGGCGCCATGTAGGCGCCCAGGTTGCGCCCATGCAGGCGCAGCAGCAGGTAATCCGGGTGCGTGACCTGCCAGACAGCGGGCACGCTGCGGTCGCTGCCCTGCGGCCCGTCCACCACGGTGTGCACGGCGCCCAGCTCGCGCAGGAAGGCCAGGGTCTCGGCCGTGCGCAGCGCGTCACGCCACCATGAGCCGTGGCGGAATTCGACGCTGCAGACCTGCCCGGCCATCTGCTCCATGCAATGCCGCACGCGCTCATGCCCCTCGCGGTTGCACACCAGCCAGGGCGGAAACTGGAAGTGGACCAGGCCCAGCTTGCCGGCCAGCCGCAGCGGTGTCAGCGCCTCGATGAAGCGCCGCCACAGTTCCGCGCGGATCTCGGGGGGCACCGCGCGGTCATAGAGCCGCGGGTCGGCACCCAGGGCCTGCTGGATGTCCTTGGGCAGGACCTTGGTCTCGGTCGGGTGGCCGGTGAACAGCCGGAAGGCCTTCACGTTGAACATGAAGTGCGCCGGCGTGCGCTCGGCCCACAGCTGCGCGGTGGCCGCGTTCGGCAGGGCGTAGTAGCTGCTGTCCACCTCGACCAGCGGGAAGACCGAGGCGTAGTGACGCAGGCGCGCCTCGGGTGTCTTCGCCTCGGGTGGGTAGAAGCGTCCGCACTCGATCAGTGTCCTGTCCGTCCAGGAGGCGGTGCCGACGAGGATGGCCATGGGCGCATGCTAGCGCTGCGCGTGGCGCGATGCCAGCCCGGGGACGGTCAGAGCTTGCGCACCTCGATCTGGTGACGCTGCAGCGCGTAGCCGAGCTGGCGCGGCGTGACCTTCAGCAGCCGGGCCGCCTTGGCCTGTACCCAGCCGCATTGCTCCATGGCCCAGATCAGGCGCTCGCGCTCGCCCTCGGGCGCCTCCGGGCCGAACTGGCGTGGCGGCGCGGCGTCGGCGATGCGTTCGCCGGGGCCGATGCGCGTGACCTCGTGCTCGTCCGGCGGCGCAGCCGGCCGGCGCGGCATGAACGTCACCGGGGCCACCGCGTCGTCCTTGTCCAGCTCGTGCAGCGTGCGTGTCAGGCAGCGGTTCTGCCGGCAGGGGAAGGCGGTGTCGCGGATCATGTCGCCGCGCACCATGGTCGCGGTGCGCTCGATGCAGTTCTCCAGTTCGCGCACGTTGCCCGGCCAGTAGCAGTGCGTCAGCACCTGCATGGCCTCCGGCGCCACGGTCAGACTGCGCCGGTTGTCCTTGTTGAAGCGCTCGACGAAGTGGTTGACCAGCGGGGGAATGTCGTCGCGCCGCTCGCGCAGCGGCGGCAGCGAGATCGACACCACGTTGATGCGGTAGTAGAGGTCGGCGCGGTATTCGCCGCGCTGCACCATCTTCTCCAGGTTGCGGTTGGTGGCGCAGATCAGGCGCACGTCCACCTTGATCGACTTGGTGCCGCCGACGCGTTCGAATTCGCGCTCCTGCAACACGCGCAGCAGCTTGGCCTGGAAGGCCGCCGAGATGTCGCCCACCTCGTCCAGAAACAGCGTGCCGCCGTGGGCCAGCTCGAAGCGGCCCTTGCGGTCGCCGGTGGCGCCGGTGAAGGCGCCCTTGTCGTGCCCGAACAGCTCGCTCTCCAGCAGCGACTCGGACAGCGCCGCGCAGTTGACCTTGACGAAGGGCGCATCCTTGCGCGGCGACAGGAAGTGGATGGCGCGCGCGATCGCCTCCTTGCCGGTGCCGCTCTCGCCGCGCAGCAGCACGGTGGCGCGCGAGGGCGCGGCCTGGTGCACCTCGGCGAAGACGCGCTGCATCGGCCGCGAGTGGCCGACCACGTTGTCCAGCGTGTAGCCGCCGCGCGGCTCGCGCGTCAGGGCCTTCTGCAGCAGCACGGTTTCGCGCTGCAGGCGGTCGCGCTCGTCGGACACCGCCTTGCGCATGGAGAAGGCCTGGGCCAGCAGGGTGGCGGTCATGGTCAGCACGCGCTGGTCGTCCGACAGCCGTGCCAGGCCCTCGACCGGGCGCTGGGCGGCCAGCACGCCCACCACGCCCTGCTCGGTTTTCATCGGCACCACGATCATGGCCAGGCGCAGGCCCTCGCGCGGGCTGAAGGCGCCGGTGCGGTCGATGAACTCGGGCGCGTCGCGCACGTCGGGCACGACGACCGGCATGCCCGAGTCGTACACGTGGCCGATCACGCCCTCGCCGGGCACCCAGTGGCCACGGGCCAGCTGGTCGCTGGACAGGCCCGCGGCGCTGTGCGTGTACAGCTCGCCGTCCTCGTCGGGCAGCACGATCATGGCGCGCGGCAGGCCCAGGTGCGCGGCCAGCACGTTCAGGGCCGCGCGGTAGCAGCGCTCCAGATCGAGCGAGCCGCCCAGGATGCGGCAGATTTCATAGACCGTCACCAATTCCAGGTGACTGCGTTCTTGTTGCACGGTTTTGGCGTCCATCACGCACCTCCTACTGCTTGGGTGTCGAGTCGTGCGGGGCGGTCAGGCCGCGCGCGGGTGCGCGCTGCCCTGTCAGCGGGCACGTCGCCCGCCGGACCGTCCCGTCCGTGTGAGGTCACGCAATAAGCATGCCCCTTGATGCCACCCGCCGTGCCGTGCGCCACCGATTTGACGTGGATCAATTCGGTGGCGGGTCTCAACCACCGGTGTGGGCCGCGAGCAGCCGCTCGATCTCCGCCACGTGCTCGGCCTCCTCGGCGGCGAATTCGCTGGCGAGCAGGCGCACCTCGGGGTCGGTCGCGGTGAGTGCCAGGGCCGCGTAGTAGGCGTGGCCGCGGCGCTCGCTCTCCAGTGCCAGCGTCAGCGCCGCGTGGGTGTCCATCATGGCGTCCACCCCGGCCCAGTCGGCCACCTCGGGCGAGACGCCGTCGGGCCATTCGTACTCGTGCGGCATCAGCGTCGGCACGTCGCGGAACGCGCCGCGCTTCATCGCCTCGGCCAGGTGCAGGCGCGAGTAGTGCGCCATGCGCGAGAAGAAGATCCGCAGGTCGGTGTTGCCTTCGGTCTGCATCGCGGCGGCCAGCTCCTCGAAGCGGCGTGCCGCCTCGCGTTCGAGCTGCACCGCGTGCGCGAGGAATTTCTGTACCTTGTCCATGCGTGGCCCGATCCTCAACCGAACTTGAACAGGATGCCGTGGCCGCCGCGCGGGTATTCCCAGGCGACGTTGCTGTGCTCGGTGCAGATCACGCGGCAGCTGCCGCATTCCAGGCAGCCGTCGGTGATCAGCGTCACCGTGCGGTTGCCCTCGGCCTTGTAGCAGCCGGCCGGGCAGACGAAGGTGCAGGCCTGGTCCTTGCAGTCATTGCTGCACACGTCCGGCTGGCGGATCTGGATGTGCGGCCGGCCGGCATCGACCTTGTAGCGGTTCTGGAACAGTTTGTTCTCGACATTGACGGTGACACTCATCGCACGGCCCTCCAGACATTGAATGCATCCTTGATCAGCCCCGTCAGCGAGCGCGTCTGACGGAAGCTGGCGGCGATCTCGCGCTCCTTGGTGCGCTTGTCCACGCCGTTGACGGTGAACAGGGTGCGCGCGGCGCGGCTCACGAGCTCGGGGTACTGGGTGAAGAACTGCGGGTTCTTGTGCAGCACCTCGGGCATGCGCCGGTACTTGTGCAGGTCCTTCATCACGAAGCTTTCGTCCAGGCGGTCCTTGTAGCCCTTGAGCGTCTTCGCATTCATCTCCAGGCCGGCGGCCTTGGCGGTGATCACGGTCTCGGCGGCCAGGCGGCCGGTGGTCATGGCGAGGTTGGAGCCCTCGCGGTGCGCCGCGTTGACGAAGCCGCCCGAGTCGCCCACGATCATCCAGCCGTCGCCATAGATCCTGGGGATGGCGTTGAAGCCGCCCTCGGGGATCAGGTGCGCGCAGTACTCCTTCATCTCGCCGCCGTCGATCAGCGGCGCGATCGAGGGGTGGCTCTTGAGCCGCTCCAGCAAGGTGTAGGGCGAGGTGCGGTTCGGATTGGCCTTGAAGTCCGACAGCATGCAGCCTACGCCGATGGTCAGCGAATCCTTGTTGGTGTAGAGGAAGCCGGTGCCGACCATGCCGTCGGTCACGGTGCCGAGCAGCTCGATCACCACGCCTTCCTCTTCCTTGAGGTTGAAGCGCTGCTGGATCACTTCCTCCGGCAGGAACAGGATCTCCTTGACCGCCAGCGCCACGTTGCCCGCCGCGATCTCGCCATGGAAGCCGGCCTTGCGCGCCAGCGTGCTGTTCACGCCGTCGGCCAGGATCACCACGTCGGCGAAGACGTCGCCGCCCAGGCGGTCGCAGCGCACGCCGATCACGCGCTGGCCGTCCAGCAGCAGCTCCTCCACGGTGGTCTCGCAGACCACCAGTGCGCCGGCCTCGCGCACCTTGGACGAGAACCACTTGTCGAACTGCGCGCGGATGATGGTGTAGCGGTTGTACGGCGGCTTGTTGTAGTCCTCGCTGCGGTAGTGGGTGCCGACGAAGGAGGTGTCGTCAAGCATCCACATGCGCTGCTCGATGATGTGGCGCTCCAGCGGCGCGTCCTCGCGGAAGTCGGGGATGATGCGTTCCAGCGCGTCCGAATAGAGGATGGCGCCCTGCACGTTCTTGCTGCCGGGGTACTCGCCGCGCTCGATCTGTAGCACCGAGAGGCCGGCCTTAGCGGCGGTGTAGGCGGCGGCGTTGCCCGAGGGCCCCGCGCCGACCACGATCACGTCGAATTTTTCCTGTGTCATCTCAAGTTCCTCCAGAGGCTCAGGCGACCTTGCGCACGCGCTTGTCCAGATGCGCGCGGAAGGCCTGGGTCAGTGCGGGCAGCACCTGCAGCGCGTTGCCGACGATGCCGTAGTGCGCGAAGTCGAAGATCGGGGCGTTCGGATCGGTGTTGATCGCGACGATCACGTCGGCGCTCTCCATGCCGACGCGGTGCTGGATCGCGCCGCTGATGCCGGCGGCGATGTAGAGCTTGGGCCGCACCGTCTTGCCGGTCTGGCCCACCTGGCGCTCGGCCTCGACCCAGCCGGCCTGCACCACCGGGCGCGTGGCGCCGACCTCGGCGCCGAGCACGCGCGCCAGGTCGAACACCAGGCGGAAGTTGTCCTGCATCTTCAGGCCCTTGCCGCCGGCGACGATCACGTCGGCGTAGGGCAGGTTGATGGTGTTGCGCGTGGTGTCCGGGATGAACTCCAGCAGCTTGGTCACGATGTCGGTCTCGATCATGCCCAGGGAGCCCTCGACGATGTGGCCGGTGCGGCTGTCGTCGCGGCGCGGCATCGGCATCACGCGCGGGCGCACCGTGGCCATCTGCGGCCGGTAGGCCAGCGTCATGATCGTGCACAGCAGCGAGCCGCCGAAGGTCGGCCGTGTCGCGGCCAGCGCGCGCGTGGCCGGGTCGATGTTCAGCTCGGTGCAGTCGGCCGTGAGGCCGGTGGACAGCGTGGTGGCCACCGAGCCGGCCAGGTCGCGGCCCATGGTCGTGGCGCCCAGCAGCACGATCTCCGGCTGGTACTGGTTCACCAGGTCGGTCAGGCCCTTGGTGAAGGGCTCGTTGCGGTAGCCGGCCAGCACCGGGTCGCGCACCACATAGCACAGGTCCGCGCCGTAGGTGTAGGCCTCCTGGGCGAAGGCGTCGAGCTTTTCATCCGGTCCGCCGAGCAGCACGCCGGCGACCTGGGAGCCGAGCGTGTCGGCCAGCCGGCGCGCTGCGCCGAGCAGCTCCCAGCTGACCTGGTGCACATGGCCGCGGTCGTGTTCGATGAAGACCCAGACGCCCTTGTACGCCTTCAGGTGTTCGGGCAGTTCCAGGTTGCGGCCCGCGCGGCCGGCGGGGCGGGCGGCGGGTTTGACGGCATCGTTCATCGGTTTTTCTCCTTCAGGCGGACAGCCGCTCGACGAGGTCTTCCTCGAGCTGCGGGAACTGGGTGAACATCTTGCCCAGCAGGTTCAGCGCGACGTCGTTGACGCTGGTGTCGGCCACGACCAGCATGTCGGCCTTCTCGGCGCGCGGGGTCGGGCCGAACACCTTGCTGACCACGGTGGGCGAGCCCTTCAGGCCGATCTTGCTGACGTCCTGGATGCCGGCATCGTCCTTGCTCCAGCGCCGCACCGAGAAGCGCGCGGCGCGCAGCATGTCGGGCAGGCTGGCGAAGCGCATCTCGTTCGTGCCTTCGAGCATGGTGATCAACGAGGGCAGGGTGGTGTCGAGCAGCTGCACGCCGCCCTCGGCGCGGCGCTCCACCTTCAGGCGGCGTTGGTCGAGATCGACCTCGACGATCTTGCTCACGTAGGTCAGCAGGTTCATGCCCAGGCGCTTGGCGATGCCGGGGCCGACCTGGGCGGTGTCGCCGTCGATGGTCTGCTTGCCGGTGAACACCAGGTCCACCGCCTGCTCCTCGCCGATCTTGCGGATCGCCGCGGCCAGCGCGTAGGAGGTGGCCAGCGTGTCGGCGCCGGCGAAGGCGCGGTCGGTCACCAGGATCGCGTCGGTGGCGCCGAAGCTGATGCACTTGCGCAGCGATTCCTCGGCCTGGGGTGGGCCCATGCAGATCACGGTGACGCGCCCGCCGAACTGGTCCTTCAGACGCAGGGCCTCTTCCAGCGCGAACAGGTCGTACGGATTGACGATCGCCGGGACGCCCTGGCGCATGATGGTGTTGGTGACCGGGTGCACGCGGATCTGCGCCGAGTCGGGCACCTGCTTGATACAGACAACGATGTGCATGGTGATGCTTTCTTTGGGGGCGGGGATGTCAGGCGGTGGCGCGCCGCTCGGCCAGGCTGGCGCGCAGGCCGTCCAGGCCCACGCGCTGGCCGTCGGCGTTCTGGAACACCTTGAAGACCTTCTCGCGCGTGGCGCTGGAGGTGGTGAAATCGTCATACGCCCGCTGCAGCAGCGCGCGGTAGTGGCGGAACATCTCGATCTCGTCCGTCTCCTCGCTGCCGGGCTCGCGCTGCAGGTACTGCGTGAAGCGCTTGAGGATGTGCAGCCGGTTCACGTGGACGACGCGCGCGTCGTAGGGCACGGCGAAGAACGCGAGGAAGTCCTCGGCACTGGACAGTTCCTTCAGTCGTCGGGCAAGTTCCTGCATGGCGCAACTCCGGTGGGTCAAAGGGTGGCGGGTGCCGCGAGGGCGGCGTCGGGGGTGAGGTCGGCGTAGAACCCTTGCAGGTCCTCGGCGCGCGGTTCACGCTTGGTGTGGCTGACGTGGCGGCGGATGCGGGCCAGCAGCGAGCGCGCCTGGCCGTCGCTCAGGCAGGCCACGCCCAGCCCCGCGTAGGCGGCGCGCACGCCGGCCGTGCCGGAATGCTTGCCCAGCACCAGGCGGTGCGCGCGGCCCAGCTCGGCCGGATCGAAGCCCTGGTAGTTGCGCGCGTCCTTCATCAGGCCGTCCACGTGGATGCCGGATTCGTGCGAGAAGACCGCGTCGCCGACGATGCTCTTGTTCGGCGCGACGGGCCGGCCCGAGGCCGCGGCCACCTGGGCCGACACCGCCGGCAGGCGCCGCGTGTCGATGCCGCAGTCGGTGCCGTTGAGATGGCGCAGCGCCATCACCACTTCCTCCAGCGCCGCGTTGCCGGCGCGCTCGCCCAGGCCGTTCACGGTGGTGCTGGCATGGGTGGCGCCGGCGCGCAGCGCGGCCAGGGTGTTGGCGGTGGCCAGGCCCAGGTCGTCGTGGGCGTGGATCTCGATGTCGAGGTCGATCTCGGCGCGCAGGGCCGCGATGCGCTCGTGCGTGGCGAATGGGTCGAGGATGCCCAGCGTGTCGGCGTAGCGCACGCGCACGGCCCCGGCGCGCTGGGCCTGCGCGGCGGCGCGGTGCAGGAAGTCCGCGTCGGCGCGCGAGGCGTCCTCGAAGCCGACGCTCACCGTGGCGCCGGCGTCGCGGGCCAGTTCGATGTAGCGGGTGAGCGTGGCGAGCACCCAGCCGCGGTCGCGGCCGAGCTTGCGCTCGATCTGCAGGTCCGACACGGGGATGGACAGGTGCACGATGTCGGCGCCGCAGCGCAGCGCCGCAGCCACGTCGCTGCCGTGCATGCGCGCCCAGACCATGGTGCGCGCGGCCAGGCGCATGCCGGTGATGGCGCGGATCAGCTCGAGCTCGTGCGCGCCCATCGCCGGGATGCCGATCTCCAGCTCGGGCACGCCGGCCTCGGACAGGGCGCGCGCGATGGCCAGCTTCTCCTCGTCGGTAAACGCGACGCCCGCGGTCTGCTCGCCATCGCGCAGGGTGGTGTCGTTGATGGTGATCGGTCGGGTGGAAACGTGGCTGGCGGTCATCGTCGGCTCCGTGGGGTTGCGGTCCCTATTGCAAGCCCCATGCCATCCCGGTGCATTTCTATTTTTCCCTTTGAAATCAAAGCTTTGGGGTGGGTGGGCGGCTTGTTCCGCGCTGTGGCGTTTGTCGTGTTGCCGACAGCGGGGTCGCCACTTTTCCGACAGCGGCGGCGGCGCTTTTGTCTGTCATCCCCGGCTTGACCGGGGATCCATGCCTGGGCGCGCCTAGGTCTGGATTCCCGGTCAAGCCGGGAATGACAGGTTCTTTCTTCATCGGGGACGATGCAGGCGCGCGCAGGCGGGCGTGGCGCATGCAGGCGGGGGACGTCGGCGCCGTACACACGGCACGCGCGCGGGGGTATCCGACCACCATCAGCGGCGCTGATGGTCAAGCTCGGTCCACCCGGCATGCGCGCGGGGGTATCTTCCGCGACGGCGGGAAGGGGCGAGGGCCCGGGTCAGCCCTCGCGCGCCAGGTTGCGCGTGTGGCGCGGCAGTTCGACCGTGAGCCGCGTGCCGGCGCGCAGCTTGACGCAGCAGGCCAGGCGCGACTGCGCGTCCAGTCCCCAGGCCTCGTCGAGCTGGTCGTCCTCCTCCTCGTCGGCCGGCGCCACGCTGTCGGCGCCGTCGCGCAGATGCACGTGACAGGTGGCGCAGGCGCCGACCTTCTCGCAGGCATGCTCGATGGCGATGCCGTGCGCCAGCAGCGCGTCCACCAGCAGCGTGCCGCGCCTGACGCTCAGGCTGGCGCCGTCCGGGCACAGCTGCGGATGTGGCAGCACCTGCACCTGGGCGGCTGCGGGGGTCTCGGGGGCGGGGGTGTCCATGCTCAGGCCACCTGGTCGAGGCGCCGTCCCCCCAGGGCCTGGCGCACGCGCAGGTCCATGCGCCGCGCGGCGAACGGCGTGGTCGCGCGGTTCAGCCCCTCGGTGACGCCGCGCACGGCCTCGCGCCGTTGGCGGTGATCGGCTGGCGTGGTGCCCTCGCCGCCGCCGGCGATCAGCTCCAGCTCGTCGCAGACGGCCTGCATGGCCCGCCGGATCTCCAGCGCCTCGGCCGTGGACAGCAGGGCGGCACCGTCCTCGGCCAGCGCGGCCTCGGTGGCGTCGAGCAGGCGCCGCGCGTCGATCTCGGCCTCGCGCAGGCCGCGCGTGGCGGCGTCCTCCTCGGCATGGCCGAGCGAGCCGCGCAGCATGTCGGCCACTTGGTCGTGGCCGAGGCCGTGCGCCGGCTTGACTTCCACGTGCGCCGAGACGCCGCTGGTCTGCTCCAGCGCCGTCACCGACAGCAGCCCGTCGGCATCGATCTGGAAGGTGACGCGCACGCGCGCCGCGCCGGCCGTCATCGGCGGAATGCCGCGCAGCGTGAAGCGCGCCAGCGAACGGCATTGGCTCACCAGCTCGCGCTCGCCCTGCACCACGTGCAGGCTGATCGCGGTCTGGCCGTCCTTGAAGGTGGTGAAGTCCTGGGCGCGCGCCGTGGGCAGGGTGGCGTTGCGCGGGATGATCTTTTCCGCCAGGCCGCCCATGGTCTCGATGCCCAGCGACAGCGGGCACACGTCCAGCAGCAGCAGGGCGTCGTCGCCGCCGCCGCGGTTGCCGGCCAGGTGATCGGCCTGGATCGCCGCGCCGAGCGCGACCGCCTGGTCGGGGTCGATGTCGCTCAGCGGCGCGCGGCCGAACAGCTTGCCCACCGCCTCGCGGACCATGGGCATGCGGGTGGAGCCGCCGACCAGCACCACGCCGTCGATCGCGTCGAGATCGAGCTGGGCATCGCGCAGCACGCGCTTGGTCGCTGCGAGGGTGCGCTGCATCAGGTCGCGCGTCAGCATCTCGAACTGGGCGCGGCTCACCGGGACGGCGTGCCAGCTGCCCGCGCTGCTGCGGCAGGTCATGGCCGTGCTCTCGGCGCGGGTCAGCGCCTCCTTGGCCGCGCGCGCCGCCGCGTGCAGCGCGGCCATGTCGGTCGCGCCCCAGCTCACGCCGGGGGTCTGGCTCACGAACCACTCGGCGAGCCGGCGGTCGAAGTCGTCGCCGCCCAGGGCCGCGTCGCCGCCGGTGGCCAGCACCTCGAACACGCCGCGCTGCAGGTGCAGCAGCGAAACGTCGAAGGTGCCGCCGCCCAGGTCGTAGACGATGTAGCGGCCTTCCTCGCCGCTGTCCAGGCCGTAGGCCACGGCGGCGGCGGTGGGCTCGTTGAGCAGGCGCAGCACCGGCAGCCCGGCCAGGCGCGCGGCGTCCTTGGTGGCCTGGCGCTGCGCATCATCGAAGTAGGCCGGCACCGTGATCACCGCGCCGGCCAGCGGCCCGCCCAGGGCGGCCTCGGCGCGCTCGCGCAGCGTGCGCAGCACCTCGGCGCCCACGTCCACCGGCGTCTTCACGCCGGCTGCCGTGCGCAGCGCGACCGCGCCGCCCAGCGATTCGAGCTGGTAGGGCACGCTGCCCGGCGCCACGTCGCCGCTGGCGCGGCCGATCAGGCGCTTGGCCGAGGCGATGGTGTTGAGCGGATCGTCGTCGCGCCGGGCCAGCGCCGCATGGCCGACGCGCGGCGCGCCGTCGGCGCCGAAGTGCACGACGGAGGGCAGCAACACGGCGCCGCTCTCGTCCGCCAGCACCGTGGCCTCGCCGCTGCGCAGCGTGGCCACCAGCGAATTGGTCGTGCCCAGGTCGATGCCCACCACCAGCCGGTGCTGGTGCGGGGCGGTGGCGCGGCCGGGCTCGGCGATCTGCAACAGGGCCATCAGAACCTCACACCGCGAAGGATTCGCCGCAGCCACAGGTGGCGCGGGCGTTGGGATTGATGAACTTGAAGCCTTCGTTCAGGCCCTCGCGCGCCCAGTCGAGCTGGGTGCCGTCGATCAGCGGCAGGCTGTTGGCCTCGACCACCAGCTGCACGCCCTCGCTCTCGAACAGCAGGTCGTCGGGGGTGGCCGTGTCCACGAACTCCAGCGCATAGGCATAGCCCGAGCAGCCGCTGGTCTTGATGGTCAGGCGCAGGCCGAGGCCGCCGCCGCGCTGGTCCAGCGCCTTGCGGATGCGCTGCGCGGCCTTGGGGGTGACGGAAAGTGTCATGGCCGCCTCACACCGAGAACGAACTGCCGCAGCCGCAGGAGCGCGAGGCGTTCGGGTTGCGGATGACGAAGCGCGAGCCTTCCAGGCTTTCCTCGAAGTCGATCTCGGCGCCCTGCAGGTACTGCAGGCTCATCGCGTCCACCAGCACGGTGACGGGGCCGCTCTCGACGCGCACGTCATCCTCCTTGGGCGCGTCGTCGAAGGCGAAGCCGTACTGGAAGCCGGCACAGCCGCCGCCGGTGACGTAGATGCGCAGCGCCAGCGCCTTGTCGTCTTCCTCGGCCAGCAGCTCGGATACCTTGGTCAGCACGGCTGGGGTGAGATTCAGCGGCGGCTGTCCCTCGGGCACCGCGAACGGCACGAAGCCGGGTGCGCCGGCGGCGGGATCGGCGCTCGCGCAGGCGGCGCCACCTTGGGTGTTCTGGCAGGCGGACATGGTGCTTCCTTTCGGTTCGGATTCAGGCGGAGGGGGAGGTGACGGGAGAACAGGCGGGCTGCTCGGCGACGTTGCCGTCCTGGCGCGCGCGGTAGTCGGCCACGGCGGCCTTGATCGCGTCCTCGGCGAGGATCGAGCAATGCACCTTCACGGGCGGCAGCGCAAGTTCCTCGGCGATGGCCGAGTTCTTGATCTCCAGCGCCTGGGCCAGCGTGCGGCCCTTGACCCATTCGGTCACGAGCGAGGACGAGGCGATCGCCGAGCCGCAGCCGTAGGTCTTGAAGCGCGCGTCCTCGATGACGCCGGTGACCGGGTCCACCTTGATCTGCAGCTTCATCACGTCGCCGCAGGCCGGCGCGCCGACCATGCCGGTGCCGACATCCGCGTCGTCGGCGTCGAAGCTGCCGACGTTGCGCGGGTGCTCGTAGTGGTCAATGACCTTGTCGCTGTATGCCATGGGTTTCTCCGGGTTGGGGGGGCTGTGTCAGTGCGAGGCCCAGGCGATGGTGGACAGGTCCACGCCGGCCTGGTGCATCTCCCACAGCGGGCTGAGGCCGCGCAGCCATGCCACCGTGGTCGTCACCGCGGCCACCGCGCGGTCGATCTCGTCGGGCGTGGTGAAGCGGCCGATGGAAAAGCGGATCGAGCTGTGCGCCACCTCGTCGGGCAGGCCGAGGGCGCGCAGCACGTAGCTCGGCTCCAGGCTGGCCGAGGTGCAGGCCGAGCCGGAGGACACGGCCACGCCCTTGATGCCCATCAGCAGGGACTCGCCCTCGACGAAGGGGAAGCTCACGTTCAGGTTGTGCGGCACGCGGGCGTGCAGCGAGCCGTTGACGTGCGCCTCGGGGATGCGCAGCAGGCCCTCCTGCAGGCGGTTGCGCAGCGCGCGCAGGCGCTCGTTCTCGCCGGCCATGTGCTCGCGGGCCAGCGCATAGGCCTTGCCCATGCCGACGATCTGGTGCGTGGGCAGCGTGCCCGAGCGCATGCCGCGCTCGTGGCCGCCGCCGTGCATCTGGCCCTCGATGCGCACGCGGGGCTTGCGCCGCACGTACAGCGCGCCGATGCCCTTGGGGCCGTAGATCTTGTGCGCCGACAGGCTCATCAGGTCCACCGGCAGCTTCTCCAGGTCCAGCGGGATCTTGCCTGCGGCCTGGGCCGCGTCCACATGGAACAGCACGCGGCGCGCACGGCACAGGGCGCCGATGGCGGCGATGTCCTGCACCACGCCGATCTCGTTGTTCACCGCCATCACCGAGACCAGGATGGTGTCGGGCCGCAGGGCGGCTTCCAGCTGCGCCAGGTCGAGCAGGCCGTCCGGCTGGACGTCGAGGTAGGTGACCTCGAAGCCTTCGCGCTCCAGCTCGCGCATGGTGTCCAGCACCGCCTTGTGCTCGGTCTTCACGGTGATCAGGTGCTTGCCCTTGCCGGCGTGGAACTTCGCCACGCCCTTGATCGCGAGGTTGTCGCTTTCCGTGGCGCCGCTGGTCCAGACAATCTCGCGCGGATCGGCGTTGAGCAGCGAGGCGACCTGCTCGCGGGCGATTTCCACCGCCTCCTCGGCGGCCCAGCCGAACGCATGGCTGCGCGAGGCTGGGTTGCCGAACTGCTGCGTCAGGTAGGGCAGCATGGCCTGCACCACGCGCGGGTCCACCGGGGTGGTGGCCGCGTAATCGAGGTAGATCGGCTGTTGAAGGTCTGTCACTGCTTGCATCGTCGTCACTCCTTCAATCGGGTTCGAGGTCAACACAGCAGGGAACGTGCCAGTCAGGCTCTCCGGCGCCCTGTGCCCCTGAAATCAGGCCTTTTCGCGTGCGCGCCGCCTGGCGGGTGTGACGCGCGCCTGTCGCGTTTGTCGCATCTGCGACGCGACGCGAGGCCCGGGGGGCGAGGCGTCGGGGCCGGTTTCCCCGTGGTGGCCCGCGGCGCGGCGGTGCATGGCATTCCCCGTGCTTATGCATCGCCATGGAAAGCACGCGGAGATCGCCATGAACCTGTTCACGACCCAGACTTCGGATGAATTCTTTGGCGGCCACGCGTCGGCGGTGGTGCGCGGCCTGCTGCGGCGCGCCGCGGGCTGCGTCCCCGACGAGCGCACGTCGCTGCTGTGGACCGCGCATGCCCTGGCGCCGGACTGCCTGCCCGTCTATTACGCGCTGTACAAGCACCACACCGTGCGCCGGGAGCTGGCGCTGGCCGCGCGCGCCGCCTGGCGTGGCCTGAGCGAGGCGGCGGTGCAGGCCGGCCTGCCGCCGGACCTGCGCCGTCTGCAGTCGCCGCTGGCGGTGGACTTCACGCGCGATGGCCCGGCGCGCTTTTGGCTGTTCACCCTGAAGGCGCTGGCCTTCATCCACCTGCGCGGCGGGCAGCGCGAGACGGCGCGCGCGCTGCTGGCCACGCTGCAGGCCTGCGATCCGCAGGCGCGCAACGGCGACGAGGTGATCGAGGCCCTGCTCGCGGGGACGCAGGCGCCGCCGCGTCGCTGACGCGCGCGGCCCTGGCTCAGGCCGTGAAGGCGAACAGCGCCGGTTGTTCGCGCCGGTACACACGCAGCCACGACAACGTGGCAGGCACCAGCGACTGCGTGGCGAACCAGAGCGCGTCGTCCTGCGCGGCGCCGGCCGTGGCCAGCGCCTGCTCGACGCCGCGCCATCCGGCCCAGTCGATTTCCGGCAGGGCCGCATGCACCGCGGGCGGCAGTGAAGCCAGTGTCCGCGCCATCAGCACCAGCTGGTGGCGCACCTCCGAGCGCGTCAGGCGCGAGCGCACCAGTTCCGCCTGTTCCACGCCCTCGACCAGCACGAGCACGTCCGTGCCGGCTTCCTCGACCAGTTTCAACATTGCCGCCGTGATCATCATGGCGCACCGACATGCAGGAAGCGGGCCCGCTCAGGCCGGCCCGATGCGCACCTGCACATCGGTGGGCGGCGCGAAGTAGGGCGCGGAGGTGACGAGCAGGTCCGCGCCGGCGCGCGCGTAGTCCACGGCGTTGGCCGCGGTCACCCCGCCGGCCGGCGCGAGCTGCGCGCCGAGGCCGAGCGCCTGCAGCCGCCGCCGCAGCGCGGCGAGGGCCGCCGGGGTGAAACGCTCCAGCTGCAGCACGTCGACGCCGTGTTGCGCCAGCAGGACGGCGCTGTCCTCGTCGCCGACCTCGACGACCAGTCGCTTTTCCGGTTGCGCGGCGCGCAGCGCGGCCAGGCGCGCGGGCCAGTCGGCCTCATCGATGAACGCGCGGTGTTCGGGAAAGACCAGCAGCGTTTCCGAGAGACCGAGCCGGTGCATGACCGCGCCTCCGGCACGGACGGCCTGGGCGGCAAAGGTGCGCGTGCCCGGGAAGTTCTTGCGCGTGCAGGCGACCGGGGTGGCGAAGCCCTCGGCGCGCAGCGCCTGGACGATGCGGTGCGTCCCGGTCGCGATGCCGGACAGCGCCTCGACCAGGGTCTGCGCGGTCTTCCAGGCCAGCAGGAGGGCCGCCGCCGGTCCGTGGACGTCGAGCAGGGTGCCCTGCGGGGCCACCACGTCGCCGTCGCGCGCCATCACCTGGGCGCGCGCACCGCAGAGTTCGAACAGCCGCGCCGCGTGGGCGAGGCCGCACACGACCATCGGTCCACGGGCGCTGAATCGGGCCCGGGCGGCTTCGTGGCCGATGCCCAGCAGGTGGGTGGTGAGGTCGCCGTGCGGTGCGTCTTCCCGCAGCAGGCGAAGCAGCGGCTCGTCATGCAGGGCATCTGTGTTCAGGGGGTTGAAGGTGTGGGTGGGCATGGTGATTGCTTCGGTGAATTCGTTATGTAGTGAAATGAACAACGGTCCGTCTCGGGCGAGCCGGACCTGCAACCTCGTGAAAGGACTGACCATGGACATTCAAACGCTCAAGCCGTCCGCCGAACCTGCGCGGGACGGCGCACGGGAAGCGTCCGACCCCGCCGGCACCTGCGCCTCGCTGAGGCACCGGGTGACGGTCGGCGGCTGGGTGCACTGGCCGCTGGTGCTGGACCTGGCGACGCTGGTGCGGCGCGATGCGGTGGAGGTGCCTGACTTCGAGCTGGTCTGCACGGCCGACGGCAGCCATGGCGTGCTGCCGCCGATGCGCGGCGTGCTGCTGCGCGACCTGATCCAGGAGGCGAGGCCGGCCTTCGAGCGGCGCACGGACTTCAAGCGCGCCGCCGTCATGGTGGAGTCCTGCGACGGGTATCGCGCGCTGTTCTCGTGGGGGGAGCTGTTCCACACCATGGTGGGCGACGGCGTGCTGCTGGTCTTCGATCATCCGGCGGCGCCCCTGGGCACGGGGGTTGGCCCGTTCGCGCTCATCAGCCGCTATGACCGCTACACCGGACCGCGCTTCATGCGCGGGCTGCAGCGGGTGGAACTGCACAAGCTGTGGTGAGCGCAACCGGGGGCTGCCGTCAGGCCACCCCCGGGACGCGCAGGGCTGCGAGATCAGGTCGCGGCCACGGCGATCATCACCGAGGATGCCTTGAACACCGCCGTGGCGGGCTGGCCGATGGCCAGTTCAAGCGCGGCGACCGCCTCGTTGGTGACGCTGGCGGTGAGGATCGCACCGCCGGGCAGCGTGACGCCGACCAGCGAGGACACGGCGCCTTTCTCGACGCGCGAGACCGTGCCCGCGAGCTGGTTGCGCACCGACAGCTGGTAGCCGGCGGAATCGGTCACGAGCACGATGGCCGATGCCTTGATCAGCGCGATCGCCTCGCGCCCCGGCGCGAGCTGGAGCCTGCGGGCGGCGGCGCTGGTGAGGGTGGCGGCGATGTCCTGGCCGCCGGCGAGCCGGAGCGTGACCTCGGTGGTCACGGGGCCGGTCTCGACCGCGCCGACGGTGCCGACGAACTGGTTGCGTGCCGTGGTTTTCATGGAGAGCCTCTTGAGAAGGCCGGCAATCGCCGGCTGTTGAAGGATTCGGTCTTCCTGCTCGCGCAGGAACGTGCGGTGCGTGGCGCGCAGTTCGCGCCAGGTCGCCAGCAGGGCCTGGCCCTCGGGCGTCAGCCGCGTGCCGCCGCCGCCGCGCCCGCCGGTGGCGGTGGCCAGCAGCGGGGCGAGCGCCAGGTTCTGCGCGGTCTCCAGCAGCAGCCAGGCGCCCTTGTACGTGTAGCCGGCCACGCGCGCGGCGCGGTTGATCGAGCCGGTGGCGTCGATCGCCTCCAGCAGCGTGAAGAAGCGCGCGTCCAGCCGGCCGGCCAGGCGCAACTCGCCGTCGAGCAGGCCGCCCTCAGGCATGGCCAGGCGCGGCGAGCAGGTGGCGCATGCGGCCCTCGTCCGGATGGCGCGCGCGGGCGGGCGGCAGCAGCTCGATGCGCGCGCGCTCGCGGGCCGTGGCCTGGCGCAGGTCCACCTCGCGCACCACCTGGCCGCCCTCGCAGACGAAGGCCATGTCGGCCAGCGCCAGGACGTCGTCCATGTCGTGCGTGATCATCACCACGGCGATGCCCCAGCGCTCGCGCACGGTGCGCAGTTCCTCGCGCAGTTCCGCGCGCAGCATCGGGTTCAGCGCGGCGAAGGGCTCGTCCAGCAGTAGCACCGAGGGGTTGCAGGCCAGCGCGCGCGCCAGCGCGACGCGCTGCTGCTGGCCGCCGGACAGCGTGGCGGGCCGGCTCGCCGCCAGCGCCGACAGGCCGAAGCTGGCGAGCAGCGCGTCCACGCGCTCGGTGTCCGCGTGGGCCAGCCGGCGCCGCCAGCTGGTCAGGCCGAAGGCGACGTTGTCGCGCACGCTCAGGTGCGGGAACAGCGCGTAGTGCTGGAACAGGTAGCCGACATCGCGTCGCTCGGCCGGCAGGTCGATGCCGCGGGCGGCGTCGAACAGCGTGCGCCCGCCCACGCGCACGTGGCCGGACCGGGGCCGCAGCAGGCCGGCCATGGCCTGCAGCGTGAGCGACTTGCCCGCGCCCGAGGGGCCGAACAGCGCGGCCACCGGCGCGTCGGTCGCGAAGCGCATGGCCAGCTCGAAGCGCCGCGTGCGGTCGGCCACGCCGAGGCGGATGTCCACGTCGATCATGGCTTGGCGAAGCCGTGGCGGGCCAGCACGCCCTGGGCGGCGGGGCTGAGCAGGTAGGCGACGAAGTCGCCCGCGAGCGCCTTCTGCCGGCCGTCGCTGACCAGCGCGGCCGGGTAGCGCACTGGCGTGTGGCCGTCCACGATGCCGACAATGCGCACCTTGTCCGCATGGGGCGCGGCGTCGGTGCGGAAGACGAAGCCGGCATCGGCCTCGCCGCGCGCCACGTAGTCGAGCGCCTGGCGCACCGAGTCGGCCGGCACGACCTTGCCTTCGACGGAGGCCCAGAGCTGGCCCGCCTCGAGCGCCTGGCGCGCGTAGCGGCCGGCCGGCGTGGTGGCCGGCTTGCCCATGGCGACGCGGCGCACCTCGGGCCTGGCCAGGTCGGCCAGCCCGCGCACTGGCAGGGTCGCCCCGGACGGGACGATCAGCGCCAGCTGGTTGGCGGCGATGTCGCGCCGGCTGCCGGGGTCGAGCAGCTTCTGCGCGATGCCGCGGTCCACCGTCTCGGTGTCGGCGCTGATGAACACGTCCACCGGCGCGCCCTGGGCGATCTGCTGGATCAGCACGCCCGAGGCCGCGAAGTTGTAGCGCAGCGTGGTGCCGGGGTGGCTGGCCTCGAACGCGGGAGCGAGTTCCTTCAGGACGTCGGTGAGGCTGGCGGCGGCCGACACGGTCAGGGTGGCGGCCGGTGCCTGCGCGAGGGCGGCGGCCGGCAGCACGAGGGCGGCGAGGAAGGCCCGGCGGGCGAGGGCGAGGACGGAAGGTTTCATCAGGAGCTCCTGGCGGTGAAGAGGCGGTTGGAAGCGAGCAGCACGGCCGTGGACAGGGCCGAGGTGAGGATCACGAGCACGAGCGCAATGTCGTCCTGGCCGGCCTGCACGGCGTCGTAGATCGCCATCGAGAGGGTCTGGGTCTGGTTCGGGATCGAGCCCGCGACCATGAGCGACGCGCCGAACTCGCCCATGGCGCGGGCGAAGGCGAGCAGCGTTCCGGCCAGGATGCCGGGCCAGGCCAGCGGCAGCGTGACGCGCAGGAAGACCGACCAGCGCGACTGGCGCAGCGTGCGCGCGGCGGCCTCCAGCGAGCGGTCCACGCCCGCGAAGGCGGCGCTGGCGGACTTCAGCACCAGCGGCAGCGCCACGACGGCCGAGGCGAGCACGGCGCCGTGCCAGTGAAAAATGATCGTGTAGTCGAAGTGCGCGCGCAGCCAGGCGCCGAGCGCGCTCTGGCGCCCCATCAGCACCAGGATGCCGTAGCCCAGCACCGTGGGCGGCAGCACCATGGGCAGCATGCACAGCGCCTCCAGCACGCCCCGGCCGGGCAGCCGCGTGCGCGCCACCAGCCAGCCCAGCGCCAGGCCGGCCACCAGCGCGACGGCGGTGGCGATGGCGGCCACCTGCAGCGACAGCCTCACGGGATGCCAGTCGATGCCTTGAAGGGTTTGCCACATGGTGTCGGTCTCTTTGTCGGGTTCGCGACGCACGGTTGTGTCGTCGGCTACATCACGAGGGACTGAGCAAATGGCGTGCCGGGCTGTGGGGCTCAGCGGCACGCCTGCCATGGCCTTGCTCTGTGTCTGGCGTGCGTGCCTTGTGCTTGGTGCTTGGTGCGTTGTCTTGGCTGGTGTCGCTCCTCGCGCCGCGGCAGGCGGTCCCCGGCGCGGGCTCCTGGCGTGACGGTCGGCGCGCAGCGCCGACTGCGCTGCGCCGTGCGGTCCGGGGCCGGCGCAGCCGAACTCACTCCGCGCCCTGCGGGCGCTGCGCTCAAACAGCGGCTGCGAGTCAGATGACGAAGCGCGCTGACGCGCGCCCGGCCCCGAACCACCCGTCGCAGCCGTCACGCAAGTCGCCCGCGCCGGAGACCGCCTGCCGCGTCAAAGTGACGATGCTGCTTGCTGTTGCAGGCAGGGTGGCATCTCTCCCTGTGGGCGCGTCGCAGCCTCCCCACGCACGCCTTGGCCGCCCACACCGTGGCCGTCCACGCCCTGGCAGCCCACACCTTGGCCGCGAGCCGCCGCCCTCCCGCAACGCACGACCCGGCATCTCGAACGGGCTGGGACTCAGGCGGTGCCGGCCTCCTCGGGGCCGAAGCAGACGGATTCTTCCTCGCACACCGCGCAGCTCGGCGAGCGGCAGATCAGCACCTCTTCCTGGAGGCAGAGCTGGCGGTAGAGGAATTTCTTCCAGCGCATGCCGCGCACGTTCAGCTCGACGAGGCTCGGGAAGTGGCGGCGCATCAGCTCGCCCAGCGCCGCGCGCGAGGACAGGCCCAGGTCTTCCCACAGGTGGCGGTCACCCAGGCAGGCCAGCGCGATGGCGACGGCGAAGGCGCGGGTCTCCCGGCGCGGCACCTCGGTCGAGGCGTGTGCCATCAGCAGCGCGGCCACGTCGTCGACCTCGTCGCCGCGGGTGGCTGCGCGGCCGATCAGCTGGGCCGGCGCGACCGCCGGGCGTGGGGTCGTGCGTGCGGGCTCGGGTCTCATGGCCGTGCTCCCCTGATGGACCGGTGGGCGCGGACGGCTAGGCCGCCGCGTGCGTGTAGCACTTCTTCGGACAGATGCGGCTGCAGGCGGTGCAGCCGATGCACAGCTCGCCGTGCGCGATGGTCATGACCTTCTTCTCGTACTCCTCGTCATCGTCCTCGTCCGGGTCCACGCCGACGCGCTCGCCGTCCTCGTTGATGCCGATCAGGCCCAGCACGCCGCGCGGGCAGACCTTGAAGCAGCGGCCGCAGCCGATGCATTTGTTCTCGTCGATGTTCTGCACGAACAGCGGCGTCCAGCTCTCGCCGCTGGGCAGGGTGACGGTGAAGCTCATGGGGGTTCCTCAGGTGGGGGTGGCGGCGGCCAGGCGGGCGCGCGCGTCGATCAGCGCGCGGTGCGCGTCGAAGGCGGTCTGCGCCACTTCGGGAATGCGCTGCCAGTCGGTCGGCAGCTCCTCGGACAGGTCGTGCAGGTCCATCTTGGCCTGCGTGGCCTTGGCGTTGAGTTTCCTCACCTCGGCCTTGAGGGCGTCGATGTCGCTCATGGGGTCTCGCTCCCATACTTCGCCACGGCGGGGAACTGCTCGATCATCGTGAGCCCCTCCTTCACCAGCTTGGCGCCGGCCTCGGCCAGCTTGGCCAGGCTGGGGAAGCCGAAGCGGTGCACGTCGCGCAGGTGGCGGTTCACCACGATCAGCCGGCCGGCGGTGAGCACCAGGCGGCCGAAGCCCTCGTGGGACATCTTCATCAGCGGGCTGACCATCACGCCGCTGGCGCGTTCGATCGACAGGCCCACCGCGTTGTGGAACAGCTCCAGCCGCCACAGCGTGTCGGGATCGGGGTCGCCCATCATGGGCAGGGCGCGCCGCTGCTCGGGCGTGAGCACGAAGGGTTCGAGCAGCTGCGCGTCGCTCTTGCCCTCCCAGGCACCATGGGTGTCCTGCGCGCGCAGCTGCTTGACCAGCTCGCGCAGGAAGGGGTCGCCGGCGAGCAGCGCGGCGTCGTCGGCCGCCGGGGCGGCCAGGGTGGCTTCAGTCATGGGTGGACCTCCTCGTCGTCCTCGAAGTCGTGCTTGCGCGGCTGGCCCTTGATCAGCGCCTTGCGCAGCCAGGGCGGCGGCGTGCCCTTGAGCACGTCCTGCAGCTTGTCCAGGATGTCCAGGATCGGCTCGGGCTGGTTCACCTTGATCGGGTGGATCTTCACCGCCACCACGCGCGCCGCGGCCGAGCCGCCGATGGCGGCCACGTAGAGGATCGCGCAGTCGGCGATCACCTCCAGCTTGGGCGTGAGCTTGTCCTCGTTGCCGTCCTCGGCGAGGTCGTCGCCGAAGTCGAAGGTCTGCACATAGCGGTAGCCGGTCGGTTCGACGTCGTACACGGCCAGGTGCCGTGCCCAGCCGAAGTGCGCATCGACGCGCTGCTGGTCCTGGGTTGCGAAGGCCACTTTCATCGCGGTTCTCCTTGGGGGTTGAATCAGGTGCTCGCCTCGGCGGCGTGGGGTGCAACGCCGGCGCGCGCGGCGGCGAGCGAGGCGGCGGGCAGGGGCCAGTCGTCCGGCCCGTGGTGCGGGATCTGCTCGATCATCAGGTTGGCGATCTCGAAGATCAGGTCGCGCGTGCCGCGGTAGCCCACGCTCACGCGGTGCGCGTTGCCGACGCGGTCGAACAGCGGCAGGCCCATGCGCAAGAGCGGCCGGCCCAGACGCTCGGCCGCCTGGCGGCCGTGCGAATGGGTGATCAGCAGCTCGCAGCCGGTGGCCTGCGCGGCCTGCTCGAAATCCTCCAGGTCGCCGATCACGACTTCCTGCGTCGGCAGCTGCGCTAGCAGCGGCGAATGGGTGGTGGTCACCGCCACCGTGAGTTCGGCGCCCATCTCGTGGACCAGGTGGCCGATGGCGCACAGCAGGTCGGGCTCGGCGCCGACGGCGATCTTCACGCCGCCGAGATGGAAGTGCCCGTCCAGCATCGCGTCCACCAGCTGGCTGCGCTGGCGCCGCACCCGCGCCGAGGGCTGGCGGCCGGACAGCGCGATGAGCTGGCTCACCAGCGCGTCGCAGGCGCCCAGGCCGGTCGCGCGCTCCAGCAGCGTGTAGGGAACGCCGCAGCGCGCCTGCAACGCCTCGGCCGCGGGCCGCATCTGCTCGCCGATGGCCAGCGTGTGCGCCGCGCCGCCGAGTTCGTGCAGCGCGGCCAGCGGCGTGCCGCCCAGCGTGGTGCCGAGCCAGTCGTCGGGGATGTGGCCGTCCAGCGAGCCCGAGACATCGGGCACGAATACCGGGTCGAGGCCGAAGTCCTCGATCAGCACGCGCAGCTCCTCGATGTCGCCCGCCGTCAGGTGGCAGCCCGGCAGCACGTTGACCTGGCGCGCGCGCCGCGGCGTGTCGGTGCGCGGCAGCTGCGTGACCAGCGCGGTCACCGCCTTGGCCCAGCCGTCCTGGAAGGCGCCCGCCCAGTCGGGCGTCGAGACGTGGACCAGCGCAGTGTCGGCCAGCTCCGGGTGGCGCTGGCGCGCCAGCTTGAGGTAGCCCGCGATGTCATCGCCCTTGGTCTCGGTCAGGCCGGTGGTGCTGATCGCGATCAGCGCGGGCTTGGCGCGCTCGCGGATGTTGAGCAGCGCCGTCTCCAGGTTCTCGAAGCCGCCGAGGATGGTGGTGGTCTCGTTCATCGCGGTGGTCTGCAGGGGGATCGCCTCCTTGAAGTGGCGCACCAGCAGCACGACACCGAAGGAAGTGCAGCCCTGCGAGCCGTGCATCAGCGGCATGCAGGACGCGAGCCCCATGAAGGCGTAGCTCGCGCCCAGCGGCGCACTCATCTTCAGCGGGTTGACCGCGCAGGCCTTGCGGGATTCGACGATAAGGGCCATGGGGGGTGCTCCTCAGACAGTTTCGAGGACGGAGGCTTCGTGCCAGGGGGCGGGGCGGCGCACCTCCTGCCACACCGGGTTGGACAGGGCGCGGTCGATCTGCGTGACCAGCTCGACCATGCCCTCGTAGGCCGCGTAGGCGTGGTGCCGCTCCTGGTTGATGTCCAGCCACGGCATGCGCGCCTTGAGCGCGACGAACTGGCTGCGCCCACCGCTGAGCATGATGTCGGCCTTGGCGTCGCGCAGCATGGCGTACATCTGGCGCGGGCTCAGCTCGTCGATCATGTGCGCGTCGTCACCCATGATCTCCCGGATCTTGTCCTTGTCCTCGTTGGTGCTCTTCTTCACGCTGGTGCCCACCACTTCCAGGCCGGCCTCCTGCAGCGCGGAGACCACGCTCCAGCTCTTCACGCCGCCGGTGATCAAGAGCACGCGCTTGCCCGCCAGGCGCTCGCGCCAGGCCTTGATGCGCGTCCAGGCGCGCGCCTCCTCGGCGGCGATCAGGGCCTCGGTGCGCTCCAGCAGCTCGGCGTCGGCGCCTTGCTGCACCAGCAGTCCGCTGATCTGGCGCAGCGTGTCGCTCATGTCGCTGATGCCGTAGAACGAGCCCTCGAAGTAGGGGATGCCCCAGCGCTCCTGCATCTTGCGCGCCACGTTGATCATGGACTTGCTGCACACCATCATGTTGGCGCGCGCGCGGTGGGCGCTGGCGATCTCGTTGTAGCGCCCGTCGCCGCTGATGCAGCTGAGCAGGCGGATGCCCAGGGCGTCGAGCAGCGGCTTGACCTGCCACAGCTCGCCGACCAGGTTGTAGTCGCCGATGATGTTGATGTCGTAGGGCGTGGTGAATTCGGGCTCGCGCGTGCCGATCACGTAATCCAGCAGCGCCTCGGCGCCGAGCTTGTTGCCCAGGTTCTTCGGCCCGGCGAAGCCCGGCGCGTTGACCGGGATCACCGGCGTGCCGAACTTCTCGCTCGCGCGCTTGCACACCGCCTCGACGTCGTCGCCGATCATCGCGGTGACGCAGGTCTGGTAGACGAAGACCGCCGGCGGCTTCTGCTTCTCCACGATCTCGCGGATGGCGCGGAACAGGCGCTTCTCGCCGCCGTAGATCACGTCCATCTCGCCGATGTCGGTGGTGAAGCCGGTGCGGTAGATGGACGGACCGCTGGAGGCGCTGTGCCGGTTGTCCCAGGAATTGCCTTCGCAGGCAATCGGTCCGTGGACCAGGTGCGCGACGTCCGCGATCGGCTGCAGGGCGATCTTGGCGCCGTCGAAGGCGCAGCCGCCCGCGGCCGCGCCCGGCTTGAGCTGCTGGGTGCAGCCCTTCTTGCGTTCCTTCGCCCCCTTGGCCTGGTTGATCTCGCAACCGGGTTCGTCGAGGACTTCGGCAATCTTGAGCTTGAGCGGCGTCATCGCAACCTCCTGGGTGAGGGTTTGAACCGGCCTTAGACGGGGCGGTTTTCGTAGAGGTTGCGCACCGGGCCCATGCGCTGCAGGCCTTCCTCGAAGGTGATCTTCGGGTAGTTGGGCTTGAACTTCACGGCCGCGTTGGCGATCGCGTCGATCTTGCCGGCGCCGTCCAGGCGCTTGAGTTCGGTCTTCTCCAGGTACAGCAGTTCCAGCGTCTCGTTGTAGACGGTGGCCTCGTCGATCGGCAGGACCACGAAGGTCGCGCCGCCGAAGTCCACGAGGTACTTCTCCGCCAGGTCGATGTTGTCGCAGAACACGATGTAGGTGCCGGCCGGCGACAGCGTGTCGCCCAGCACCTCGGCCAGCAGGCGCAGGTGCTCGAAGCTCAGCAGGAAGCTGGTGAGGAAGCTGATGTGCGCCTCGCCCTCGTTCGCCACGGCGATCACCTGGTCCGTGCTGATCTCCGGCGGGCGGGCCTCGTCGGCGCGCTTCTCGGCGAACTTCAGCGCGATGTCGCCGCGGAAGCCGAAACGGCCAGCCTTCTTGGTCGCGCCCTTGAAGACGTTGTTCAGCAGCCGGCCCTCGGCGTCGAGCCGCGCGAGCGCGGAGGTGGAAAGCGATGTCATCGGTCGGACTCCTTCAAGTCAGGTTGTGGGTGACACCGCTTCTGCAATGTTCATACCAGCGCCATGCGGGGCCCGCTTTCTCCCCTGACGGGCGATGTGGCGGAGGCAGGCGCCGCGTCGCGCCGCTGTCGGACGGACGCGCTTTTTGTCGGCTTTGCGACAAAGCCCGACGTGCGCGACGGGGTGCGCCGGGAACGCCTCGAAGAGCCGGTTTTCCCTCTGAAAGCAGGGTGTTCTGGGCACGGTTGCGCGGGGTTGGCACGGTCGTTGCGGTAGGGAGGGTGCGCGGACCGGATGTCCTGCTGGCAGTGGCGATACGAAGACCTATAGCGACACACCAGGCTGCATCGAGAGCGCGACTTCAAGCACGGCGTTTGGCAACTTTTAGGAGCACTTCATGGCCTCACTTCGACAGATCGCCTTCTATGGCAAGGGCGGGATTGGCAAGTCCACCACGTCCCAGAACACCCTCGCGGCCCTGGCCGAGATGGGACAGAAAATCCTCATCGTCGGCTGCGACCCCAAGGCTGACTCGACCCGTCTGATCCTGCACGCCAAGGCACAGGACACCATCCTCTCGCTGGCTGCCGAAGCCGGTTCCGTGGAGGACCTGGAGCTGGAGGACGTGATGAAGGTCGGTTACCGCGACATCCGTTGCGTCGAGTCCGGCGGCCCGGAGCCAGGAGTCGGCTGCGCCGGCCGCGGCGTGATCACCTCGATCAACTTCCTGGAAGAGAACGGTGCCTATGACGGCGTGGACTACGTGTCCTACGACGTGCTGGGCGACGTGGTGTGCGGCGGCTTCGCCATGCCCATCCGCGAGAACAAGGCGCAGGAAATCTACATCGTGATGTCCGGCGAGATGATGGCCATGTACGCGGCCAACAACATCTCCAAGGGCATCCTGAAGTACGCCAACAGCGGCGGCGTGCGCCTGGGCGGCCTGGTCTGCAACGAGCGCCAGACCGACAAGGAACTGGAACTGGCCGAGTCCCTGGCCAAGATGCTGGGCTCGCGCCTGATCCACTTCGTGCCGCGCGACAACATCGTGCAGCACGCCGAGCTGCGCCGCATGACGGTGCTGGAGTACGCGCCGGAATCCAAGCAGGCCCAGGAGTACCGCACGCTGGCCCAGAAGGTCCACGGCAACGCCGGCAACGGCACCATCCCGACCCCCATCACGATGGACCAGCTGGAAGACCTGCTGATGGAGCACGGGATCATGCAATCGATTGACGAGTCACAAGTCGGCAAGTCCGCCGCCGAACTGGCCGCCTAAAGCTCAGGCACGGCGGCCGCCCTGACGGGCCGACCGCCGTGCGCGGGCCCCCCCACACGTTTGACGGAGAACTGACATGACTCTCACGGTTGAAGAGCGCAAAGCCGAGAACAAGGCCCTGATTGACGAGGTGCTCAAGGCCTACCCCGAGAAAACCTCCAAGAAACGCGCCAAGCACCTGGGCACGTTCGAGGAAGGCAAGCCCGACTGCGGGGTGAAAAGCAACATCAAGTCGCTGCCGGGCGTGATGACGATTCGCGGTTGCGCGTACGCCGGCTCCAAGGGCGTGGTGTGGGGCCCGATCAAGGACATGATCCACATCAGCCACGGCCCGGTGGGCTGCGGCCAGTACAGCTGGGCCAGCCGGCGCAACTACTACATCGGCACCACCGGTGTGGACACCTTCGGCACGATGCAGTTCACCTCCGACTTCCAGGAGAAGGACATCGTCTTCGGCGGTGACAAGAAGCTGGACAAGATCATCGACGAGATCGAGCAGCTGTTCCCGCTGAACAAGGGCATCTCGATCCAGAGCGAGTGCCCGATCGGCCTGATCGGCGACGACATCGAGGCCGTGAGCAAGAAGAAGAGCAAGGAACTCGGTGGCAAGACCATCGTGCCGGTGCGCTGCGAAGGCTTCCGCGGCGTCAGCCAGTCGCTGGGCCACCACATCGCCAACGACCAGATCCGCGACTGGGTGTTCGACAAGACCGACCCGAACAAGCACGCGTTCGAGTCCACGCCCTACGACGTGTCGATCATCGGCGACTACAACATCGGCGGCGACGCCTGGTCCAGCCGCATCCTGCTGGAGGAAATGGGCCTGCGCGTGATCGCGCAGTGGTCGGGCGACGGCACCATCGCCGAGCTGGAGAACACGCCCAAGGCCAAGCTCAACCTGCTGCACTGCTACCGCTCGATGAACTACATCAGCCGGCACATGGAAGAGAAGTACGGCATTCCATGGGTGGAATACAACTTCTTCGGCCCGACCCAGGTCGAGAAGAGCCTGCGCGAGATCGCCAGCCACTTCGACGACACCATCAAGGCCAACGCCGAGAAGGTGATCGACAAGTACAAGGGCCTGATGCAGGCGGTGATCGACAAGTACAAGCCGCGCCTGGAAGGCAAGAAGGTCATGCTGTTCGTCGGCGGCCTGCGCCCGCGCCACGTGATCGGCGCCTACGAGGACCTGGGCATGGAAGTGGTCGGCACCGGCTACGAATTCGGCCACGGCGACGACTACCAGCGCACCACGCATTACGTGAAGGACGGCACGCTGATCTATGACGACGTGACCGGCTACGAGTTCGAGAAGTTCGTCGAGAAAGTCCAGCCCGACCTGGTCGGCTCCGGCATCAAGGAAAAGTACGTCTTCCAGAAGATGGGCGTGCCGTTCCGCCAGATGCACAGCTGGGATTACTCCGGCCCGTACCACGGCTACGACGGCTTCGCGATCTTCGCGCGGGACATGGACATGGCGATCAACTCGCCGGTCTGGGGCCTGGCCAAGTCGCCCTTCGGCGCCTGAACCCGGAACGCATCTTTCACTTAACAGGAGTCCAACATGCCCCAGACCGCCGACAAGGTGCTCGACCACGAAATGCTGTTCCGCGAGCCCGAGTACACGGAGATGCTCGCGAAGAAGCGCGCGGAATTCGAATACCGCGTGCCGCTCGAAGACCTGCAAAAGACCATCGAGTGGACCAAGACCTGGGACTACCGCGAGAAGAACTTCGCGCGGGAAGCCCTGACCGTCAACCCCGCCAAGGCCTGCCAGCCGCTGGGCGCGGTGTTCGCCGCCGTGGGCTTTGCCCGCACGCTGCCGTTCGTGCACGGCTCGCAGGGCTGCGTCGCCTACTACCGCAGCCACTTCAGCCGCCACTTCAAGGAGCCGACCTCTGCCGTCAGCTCCTCGATGACCGAGGACGCGGCCGTGTTCGGTGGCCTGAACAACATGATCGACGGCCTGGCCAACAGCTACAAGCTGTACGAGCCGGACATGATCGCGGTGTCCACCACCTGCATGGCCGAGGTGATTGGCGATGATCTGAACGCCTTCATCAAGACCTCCAAGGAAAAGGGCAGCCTGCCCGCCGAGTTCGACGTGCCGTTCGCGCACACGCCGGCCTTCGTGGGCAGCCACATCACCGGCTACGACAACGCGCTGCTCGGGGTGCTCAAGCACTTCTGGGACGGCAAGGCCGACACCGTGCCGGCGCTGGTGCGCGAGCCCAACGAGAGCATCAACTTCATCGGCGGCTTCGACGGTAACGTCGTGGGCAACATCGCCGAGATCCGCCGCATCCTCGACGCCTTCGGTGTCGATTACACGGTGCTGTGCGACCCGTCCGAAGTGTGGAACACGCCCACCGACGGCGAGTTCCGCATGTACGACGGCGGCACGACCAAGGCCGAGGTGCAGCGCGCACTGCACGCCAAGGCCACCATCGTGTTCCAGGAGTTCAGCTGCGAGAAGACCGCCAAGTACATCGCCGAGAAGGGCCAGGAGGTCGTGCTGCTCAACAGCCCGATCGGCGTCGCCGGCACGGACAAGTTCCTCCAGGCCATCTCGCGCCTGACCGGCAAGCCGGTCCCGCCGAGCCTGATCAAGGAACGCGGCCGCGTGGTCGATGCCCTGGCCGACAGCCAGGCCCACCTGCACGGCAAGAAGTTCGCGCTGTACGGCGATCCGGACCTGATGCTGGGCATGACCGGCTTCCTGTTGGAGCTGGGCGCCGAGCCGGTGCACGTGCTGTCCACCAACGGCGGCAACGACTGGGCCGAACGCGTGACGGCGCTGCTCGCCAGCAGCCCGTTCGGCCAGGGCGGCAAGGCCTGGGCGAAGAAGGATCTCTGGCACCTGCGCAGCCTGCTGCTGACCGAGCCGGTGGACTTCCTGATCGGCAACACCTACGGCAAGTACCTGGAGCGCGACGCCGGGGTGCCGCTGGTGCGCATGGGCTTCCCGATCTTTGATCGGCACCACCACCACCGCTTCCCGACCTGGGGCTATGACGGCGCGCTGCGCGTGCTGGTCGCGCTGCTGGACGAGTACTTCGAGCAGCTCGACGCCAGCACGATCAAGACGTCGGTCACCGACTTCTCCTACGACATCATCCGCTGACCCGGAGCACGCACCATGCCGATCCACGACTACCGCTGCCGCGCCTGCGGCGCCGAATTCGAGGCCCTGGTGCGTGCCGGCGCCCAGCCCGCTTGCCCGGGCTGCGGCGCGGGCGACGCCGATCGCCTGATCAGTGCGCCCGTGGCGCCCGGGAAATCCAAGGCGATCGTCGCGGCGGCCAGGCGCCAGGCCGCGCGCGAAGGGCATTTCAGCAATTACAGCGCGGCCGAACGCGGCCGCATCTGAATTCCATCTTTCCGGAGGCCGCCCCGATGAACCTCGAATCCACTGCCTTCATCGCCCTGGACGATCTGCGCCGCCACAAGCAGGGCGCACTGAGCCAGCCCGCCGCGGCCTCCGGTTGCGGCACCAGCGGCGGAGCCGGCAAGGCCAGCTGCGGCTCCTCGGACGGTCCCGACGACATGCCGGCCGAGATCTGGGAGAAGGTGAAGAACCATCCCTGCTACTCAGAGGAGGCGCACCACCACTACGCCCGCATGCACGTGGCGGTGGCGCCGGCCTGCAACATCCAGTGCAATTACTGCAATCGCAAGTACGACTGCAGCAACGAGTCCCGCCCCGGCGTGGTGAGCCAGAAGCTCACGCCCGACCAGGCGGTGAAGAAGGTGCTGGCCGTGGCCAGCGCCATCCCGCAGATGACGGTGCTCGGCATCGCCGGCCCGGGCGACGCGCTCGCCAACCCGAAGAAGACCTTCGACACCTTCCGCCAGCTGCAGGAGAAGGCGCCCGACATCAAGCTGTGCCTGTCCACCAATGGCCTGGCGCTGCCTGAGTACGTGGACGAGATCTGCAAGTACAACATCGACCACGTCACCATCACCATCAACATGGTGGACCCCGAAGTCGGCGCGAAGATCTACCCGTGGATCTTCTGGGACCACCGGCGCGTCACCGGCCTCGAAGCCGCGCGCATCCTGCATGAGCAGCAGATGAAGGGCCTGGAGATGCTCACCGCGCGTGGCGTGCTCACCAAGGTCAACTCGGTGCTGATCCCGGGCATCAACGACGAGCACCTGAAAGAAGTGAACCGCGAGGTGAAGAAGCGCGGCGCCTTCCTGCACAACATCATGCCGCTGATCTCGGAGCCCGAGCACGGCACCTACTTCGGCCTGAACGGCCAGCGCGGCCCCAGCGCGCAGGAACTCAAGGCCGTGCAGGACGACTGCATGGGCGGCGCCAACCTGATGCGCCACTGCCGCCAGTGCCGCGCCGACGCGGTGGGCCTGCTCGGCGAGGACCGCAGCGACGAGTTCACGATCGACCAGATCGAGCAGATGGAAGTCGTGTACGACCTGGACAAGCGCCGCGCCTACCAGCAGCAGGTGGAGACCGAGCGCCAGGCCCAGCACGCAGCCAAGCTCGGCGCGCTGGCGGCGGTCCAGGCCGACGACGGCGTCGATCCCGCGATGCAGGTGCTGGTGGCCGTGGCCACCGAGGGCGGCGGCAAGGTCAACCAGCACTTCGGCCACGCCACCGAGTTCCAGATCTACGAGGTCAGCCAGGCGAAGGCGCTGTTCGTCGGCCATCGCCGCGTGGACCTGTACTGCCAGGGTGGCTACGGAGAGGACGAGCAGCTGCCCTCCATCGTCAACGCGATCAACGACTGCCACGCCGTGCTGGTGTCCAAGATCGGCGCCTGCCCGCGCGATGAGCTGAGCGCCGCGGGCATCGAGCCGGTGGACCAGTACGCGCACGAGTTCATCGAGAAGGCGGCCCTGGACTGGTTTGCCGACTACCGCGCGCGTGTGGCGCGCGGCGAGATCACCCATCACGCGCGCGGCGACGCGCGCATTCGCAACGGCGCGCTGACCCAGGCCGCCTGACTTCAACCCAAGGAGCACATCATGGCCCTGAAAATCATTGCTTCCACCTGCAGCGGCTGCTCGGCCTGCGACGCCGAATGCCCGAACATGGCCATCCGCGAAAAGGGCGGCACCTTCGTGATCGATCCGAAGAAATGCACCGAGTGCGAAGGCCACTTCGACACGCCGCAGTGCATCGCCGTCTGCCCCGTCGATGGCTGCATCGTGAAGGCCTGACATGCCTGCCGCAATCCCTGTCACTGTCACGGCGGCGGCCGAGAAGTTCATGCGCCGCATGGTCCGCTTCTCGGAAGCGCCCGCCGGCGGGCTGCGCCTGACGGTGACGCCGGGCGGCTGCTCGGGCCTGTCCAGCGCCTTCACCGTGGAGCCCGCGCCGCTGGACGGCGACGCGGAGCTCGACATCAACGGCCTGCGCCTGTTCCTGCCGGCGCAAAGCCGCCTGCTGCTGGCCGGCGTGACGGTGGACTTCGCCGACTCGCCGACGCAAAGCGGCCTGACCTTCCTCGACCCCAACCAGGCCGCTTGCGGCTGCGGCAGCGCGGGCGCCTCGGCGCCTGAGCGGCCGGCGCAGGCCACGGTGTCGCTCGACACCCTGCGCCGCGTGGCCAAGGCCTGACCCGGAGAACGCCATGGCCCTGCCTGCTGACGGATTCGACGACGCGGTGCTCGGCCGCGGCCTGCCGCCGGCGGCCGAAGCCGCGCTCGGCGAGGCGGGGCGCCTGCGCGCCGCCGACCCGGCGCGGGCCATGGCGCTGATGATGCGGGCGCAGGCGCTCGCCCCCGAACACCCGGCCGTGCTGATCGCGTTCTACCGCGACCACTTCTACGGCCACCGCTTCGCCGCGGCGCGCGACGTGGCGCGCCGCGCCCTCGTCGTTGCCGCGCGCGCGCTCGGCCTGCCGCCGCTGTGGCGCCAGGCACCGGACCTGGCGCTGGCGGGCGCCGCCACCGATCCGCGCACGCGCTTCTTCCTGTTCCTGCTCAAGGGCTACGCCTACCTCAGCCTGCGCCTGGATGACTTCAGCGAGGCGCGCGACGCGCTGGACAAGCTGCGCGGGCTCGATCCCGACGACTGCGTCGGCGGCGCCCTGCTGGAGGCCGCGCGCGTGCGCGCCCTGGTCGGCGAGGACCCCGACGAAGAGGCGTTTGGCCCGGTCTTCGGCGCCGCCGCCTGGACGCGCGCCCGCGCCGGCGGCGCGCTGGGAGCACGCTCATGAACGACTTCGCCATGGCTGCTAATGCCCCCGTCCTGGACAGCGACATCCCGCTGCGGGACTGGCGGGGGCGCGCCATCGACTGCGGCGCCTGCGCCCACCAGGCGCTGCGGGCCGAAGGCGGCTGCGCGCCCGGCCGCGCCTGCGTGCAGGATGCCTACGCGCGGCGCATCGACCGCTTCCTGCGCAGCCACCCCGAACTGGCGGGCGAACACCTGGCGCACCCGTACTTCGAGGTGCGCGCCATCGCCGCGCGCCATGTGGACCCGTTCCGCCTGCCCGCGCTGATGGCCGACCCCGACGAGACGGTGCGCCTGCAGGTGGCGCTGCGCCTGCCGCAGCGGCTGCTGGCCTGCCTGCGCGAGGACCCGCACCGCGAGGTCCGCATCCGCGTGGCGCAGCGCCTGGACGCGGCGCTGCTGCCGACGATGCTGCGCGACCCGGACTACGAGGTGCGCGCCATGGTGGCGCGCCGCGCCGCGCCCGCGCTCCTGCCGCAGCTCATGCACGACGCCGACCTGCAGGTGCGCTGCGAGGTGGCGCGCCGCATCGCCATGCCGGCCCTGTGGCGCATGGTGGAAGACCGCGCGCCCGAGGTGCGCCGCCTCGTCGCCGAGCGCCTGCCCGCGCCGCTGCTGGAGGCGCTGGCGCGCGACGACGACTGGCTGGTGCGCCACGCCGCCGCCGGCCGCGCCGTCGGCGCGACCCTGAAACGCCTGCTGCGCGACGTCGAGGCCGATGTGCGTGCCCGCGCCGCCGAGCAGGCGGCCGAGCTGGCGGCGGCCGAGGCCGCGCCGATCCGACGAATTGCACCATGAGAAGGGGGATGCCATGATCGACCAGCGATTGCCCAAGTACCAGTGGGGCCAGCCCGTGCGGGCGGCCATGGACCTGTACAACGACGGCAGCGTGCCCGAGGTGGAGGAGGACCATCTCCTCGTCGCCGCCGGCGGTCCCGGCGAGATCGTCCAGGTGGGCCACCACACCGAGGCCAACGTGCCGCTCTACCTGGTGGACTTCGGTCTCGTGGTGCTGGGCTGCTTCGAGGAGGAGCTGGTGCTGGACGAGGCGGCGGTTCAGGCGGCGGCGGGGGCGCTGGAGGCGCGGCCATGAACGCGATTGCCGCTCGGTCCAGCCGCGTGCAGCGCTCGCGCCGCGCGGCGCCGGCCGGGCCGGTGGTGGACCTGACGCGCGCCCGCATCGAGCGCGCGCTGCGCCAGCGTAGCCGCTACCGCTACGTGCAGCCCCGCGTCGAGCCCGAGGGCGCGGGCTGGCGCATCGTGAGCCCGAACTGTTCGCGCAAGGTCGATCCGGCCGGTGGCGACATCGCCATCGCCTGGCTGGTCCCCGGGCCACCCGGCCAGTGGCGCCTGCACGCGCACGACGACGCGCGCGGCGGCTGGATGCTGCGCGCCAGCAGCCTGACGCTGGCCCAGGCCCTGGACCGCGTGTGCGCCGACCCGGCGCGGGAGTACTGGCGATGAACGCCCCGGTCTACCTCGATCACAACGCCACCACGCGGCCGGCGCCCGAGGCGGTGGCCGAGATGCACGACGCGCTGGAGCGGGCCTGGGCCAATCCCTCGTCCACCCACGCGCCGGGCCAGGCGGCGCGGCGCCTGCTGGCCGACGCGCGGGCCCGCGTCGCCGCCTTCCTGGGTTGCCAGGCGGCGGAACTGGTGTTCACCAGCGGCGCCACCGAGGCCAACCACATGGCGGTGCTCGGCGCGCTGGCCGCGGCGCGCGCCGCCGGCCGCCGCCGCCTCGTGCTCAGCGCGGTGGAGCACCCGGGCCTGCTGGCGCTGGCCAGCCGGCTGCAGGCCGAGGGCGTGTCGGTGGACCGCATCCCGGTCGATGGCGGCGGCCGGCTCGACCTGGAGGCCGCGCGCGCGCTGATCCGGGACGACGTGGCCCTGGTCAGCGTGATGGGCGCGAACAACGAGACCGGCGTGCTGATGCCGGTGGCCGAGGTGGCCGCGTTGGCGCACGCCGCCGGCAGCTGGCTGCACGTGGACGCGACCCAGCTGGCCGGCAAGGCACGGCTGCACTTCGCCCGCGGCGGGGCCGACCTGATGAGCGTGTCCGCGCACAAGCTGCACGGGCCCAAGGGCGTGGGCGCGCTGCTGGTGAAGAAGGGCGTGCTGCTGCCCGCGCTGCTGGCCGGGCGCCAGGAGCGGCACCGGCGCGGCGGCACCGAGAACCTGCCCGGCATCGCCGGCTTCGCCGCCGCCTGCGAGCGCGCCGCGCGCACCCTCGACGACGATCTGGCGCGGATGGCGGCGCTGCGCCAGCAACTGGAAGACGGCCTGCGCGCGCTGCCAGGCGTGCACGTGCACGGCGCCGGCGAGCCGCGCCTGGGCAACACGCTGTGCCTGCGCTTCGGCACGCTGGACAGCGAGCTGGTGCTGAGCCGGCTGGAGCGCGCCGGCGTGCTGGCCTCCTCGGGCGCCGCCTGCACGGCCGGCGGCACTCAGCCCTCGCACGTGCTGCTGGCCATGGGCGAGCCGATCGAGCTGGCGCGTGCCGCTGTGCGCTTCTCGTTCGGGCGCGACAACACCGAGGCCGAAGTACGGCGCGTGCTGGAGGCCGTGCAACGCACCCTGGGCCCGTTGCTGGCCGCCGAGTCCGAAGCTGCACTCACCTGATCCCCTTGAACCCATGAAACGGAGTCCACCATGAAAGTGATGATGCGTCGCAACGCCGCCGGCCAGCTGTCGGCCTATGTGCCGAAGAAGGACCTGGAGGAAGCCGTGATCGCCCAGGAAAAGCCGGGCCTGTGGGGCGGCACCGTCACGCTGGCCAACGGCTGGACGCTGGCGCTGCCGGAGATGGCCGAAGACACCCATCTGCCGATCACGGTGGAAGCCAAGAAGGTCGCGGAGGCCTGACATGGACGCCGCCACCCTGGTCGAAGCCCTGACCCTGGCCGAAACGGCGGCCACGGTGCGCGAGGCCGCCGCCGCGCTGCGCACGCGTTTCGCGTCGCTGCGCGTGGTGGTGGTCGATGCGCTGGACATGCGCGGCGAAGCCCCCGCCGCGCAGGGCCCGCGCCGCGCGCTCTACCTCGGCGCCACCGACGGCCATTGCTGGCAGGTCACCACCGATCCGGCGCGCGCCGCCGGCTTCTTCATCGCCGAGCGCGGCTGAACCCCGCGCGCCTCATCGCAACGCAAGGAAATCCCCATGTCCGCCATGCCCTCACGCCCGGATGAATGGCCCACCACCGGCCCGGCCTACCTGCCGGCCGATGCCGACGACGAGGCGCTGCTGCTCAGCGATCCCGACCTCAGCGGGGTGGAACTGGAACTGGTGGCTGCCGCGCTGCGCCAGCCGCGCCTGTCGGCCGGCCCGCTGGTGCAGGCGTTCGAGCAGCGCTTTGCCCAGTGGGTCGGGCGCCGGCACGCCGTGGCGGTGGCCAGCGGCACGCTCGGCACCTGGCTGGCGCTGCGCGCCCTGGGCATCGGCCCGGGCGACGAGGTGATCGCCTCGCCCTGCGGCTGGCACCAGGTGGCCCACGCGGTCACGCTGACCGGCGCCACGCTGCGCCTGGCCGAGATCGACTACTGGTCCGGCTGCCTGGACCCGGCGCGCGCCGAGACCCAGGTCACGCCGGCCACGCGCGCGATCATCGCCGGCAACGTCAACGGCCACCCGGCCGCCTGGGCCGGCCTGCGCGAGCTGGCCGACCGGCGCGGCCTGGCGCTGATCGAGGACTCGACCGAGGCGATCGGTTCGCTCTACCAGGGGCGCCGCGTCGGCAGCTTCGGCGACGTGGCCGTGTTCGACTACTCCCAGCCCTCGGCCCTGGCCTGTGGCGAGGGCGGCCTGCTGCTGACCGACGACGACGCGCTGGCCAGCGAACTGCGCTACCTGCGCGCACGCTCCCTGGGCGACCGGCGTAGCGTCTCGATCGGCGCGCGGGTGCCGCTGCAGGCCGCGATGAGCGAGCTCACCGCCGCGCTCGGCCTGGGGCAGCTCGCGCGCATCGACGAGATCCTGGCGCGGCGCAAGCAGGTCGAGGTGGGGTACGTGGAGCAGATGCAGAGCTTCGAGGGCATCAAGCCGCCCTACATCGGGCCGGACGTGGACGAGGTGCACTGGATGCTCTACATGGTGCACCTGGGCAAGCGCTTCACCGCCAGCGCCTGCGCGCAGATCGTCGAGGACATGGGCGAGGAGGGCGTCGAGGCGGTGATGTACTGCCAGCCCCTGCACCAGCAGTTCCACTACCAGCAGCTGGGCTGGCATCGCGGCCAGTTCCCCCTGGCCGAGCGCATCAGCGACCGCGCCATCGCGCTGCCGTTCCACGGCCATCTGACGCCGGAACAGGTCCGCTTCATCGTCGGGACCCTGAAGGACTCGTCGGTCAACGTCGGCGCCGGCGCCGCCATCTACTGAGCCACCGAGCAAGGACCCGCCATGAGCTACCTCACCGTCACCGAACTGCCTGCCGTCGTGGCCCAGGGCCTGCGCGCCGGCCGGCTCGCGCCTTACCTGGGCCCCGGCCTGCTGGCGCTGTGCGAGGGCCCGACGCCGCCCGCCGATCCGCTGGCGCTGGCCGCCTTCCTCACCGCCAAGGTGTCCGTGCCCGGCAAGATCAGGAACCGGGTTACCGCCGCCGCGCAGTTCATCGAGAACTTCAAGCACCGCAAGACCCTGGTCACGGCGATGAACGAGGCCTACGCCCGCGCCGCCGCGCCGTCGGCGCTGCACCGCTGGCTGGCCGGCCTGGCGAGCCCGCTGGTCGTGGACGCCTGGTACGACGACACCGTGCGCGCGGCCCTGGCCGCCGCCCAGCCGCGCCCCGGCGCCTGGGCCGAGGTGCAGGGCCTGAGCCAGAGCGAGCACTTCGGCACCTGGACCGGCTGGTACGACGCCGGGGGCGAACCCAGCCCGGACCCGGTCGAGGCCGACACCGTGCTCTACAGGCCCTGGGGCGGCCGCTCGCCGGCCAGCAACTACCTGGTGTCGGACTCCGACTTCGTCGAGGTGCTGACCGAGATCGACATCCAGACGCCGATCCCGGCGCTGGTGCAGCAGCGGCGCGCGGCGCTGGGCTTCGTGTTCCTCGGCTGCCGCTTCAATGACCAGCTGCCGCGCGCCTTCGCCCGCCAGATCCTCAAGCGCAGCGCCGGCCCGCACTACGCGGTGCTGCCCGACGAGCCCTCGCGCATGGAGGCGCGCCTGCTCGAAGAACTGTCCATCACCCGCATCGCGCTGCCGCTCACCGAGGTGGCCGCGCAGCTTGTCGCCAGCGCGGCCCAGCCCGCGTGAGGCATTCACCCACCCGCAGGAGAAAAACCCCATGACCACCATCACCGTCCAGCCGTCCGGCGCCAGCTTCGAGGCCGAACCGGGCACCTCGCTGCTGCAGGCCCTGCTGGCCGCCGGCCAGCAGATCATCGTCAAGTGCGGCGGCAACGCCGGCTGCGGCAGCTGCCACGTCTTCATCCAGGAGGGCCGCAAGGGCGTGTCGAGACTGACCCCGGCGGAGAACGCCAAGCTCGACACGCTCGTGGGCATCGGCAGCAAGTCGCGCCTGGCCTGTCAGGTGGTGCTGGGCACCGATCCGGTCACGGTGGAACTGCCGGGCGCGCTGTCGGGCTTCTGAGCGCGCGGGGCGGGCACCACCGCCCCGACCGTCTCGTTTTCGGCAAGGGGCAGGGCCCACGGCGGTCGGTTCGTGGCCTCTGACCTGCCGCCGTCATGCGGCCAGCGGCGAGGCGACCTGCAGGCGATGTGGCTGAAAGGCTGCGATCAGCCGTGATTCCCGTGTCTCGGGAGCCTTGACTGCAGGCATGAAAACTGCCGGATTTTCGGGGGGAGATGAGAAGCGGTGTCGGCCAGGAGTAGTCATCCAAGACTGAATGCTGGGTGCCCGGTTCAGGCTGGGTCCAGACATTCGTATCAGGCGACCCAAAGGACACAAACCCAACAACCGGTCATTCGGCGAGCAGGGCTTTAAGGGGCGGCTTGACCGCCGTTGACTGGCTTACCCGTGATTCCAGTGTGTTCGAAGATCATGCAGGTCGTCGTGGCGTGTGCGTAGATCTTCCCGTCCGGACCAATGATGCGGCCTTCAGCCGTGGCGACTTGACGTCCAGCATGAATCACCTTGCCCTCGGCACGGACCAAAGCAACGGAATCGGTGAGTGCTCTGAGCATGTTCACTTTTAACTCCAGCGTGGTGTAACCCTTGCCGGCAGGCAAGGTTGTGTGCACCGCGCAACCCAGCGCAGAGTCGAGCAAGGTGCAGAACCAGCCTCCGTGCACAGTGCCCAGCGGGTTGTAGTGACGCAACTGCGGCCTGCCCTGGAAGACCGCGATCCCAGGTTCCATGTGTATGGGGATGAAGTCCATGGTTTCACCAATCGGAGGGGCCGGCAGATCACCGGCAAAGATGGCCTCAAACACCTGCATACCAGTCATGCCAATGACTTTTTCCCGTGGTGCCGTTCCTGTTGCACTCAGACTCTTGCGCACGGCGCGCTCAGCTTCTTTCCAATTCTCGATAGTCTGTCGTTCAGTCACGACACTCTCCTTTTTTGATTGCATATACAACTGTTTCAGATGAAACCCGTCAAATGAAGAGCTCTGCTGCTCCCCAAGGATGCACCAACCTGAAGCTTCGACAGCTGGGGCGAATGGTGACCCGGCGCTACGACCGCGACATGTGCGCACTCAACGCGCTCTCCTGAACGTGGTGGGAAATTCTTTTTTTGCATCCGTCAGCGGGCCAGAAAATCGAGCGTACTGAGCACGAAGTCGGCATAAAACTGGAAGACACCACCGTGTCCGGCATCGGGATAGATGACCAGTTGGCTGTTGGGCAGCCGCCGGGCCAGCTCATGCGTGTTGACCGTCGGGACCATGCGGTCATCGTCGCCGTTGACCACCAGTACCGGCTGCTGGATCATCGACAGATCGGCTGGCACCTTCTTCCCCCACGCGCGTAGCGCTTTCAGCTGCGCGAGGAATGCGCTCACTGAGATTTCGGTGTCACGGTCCTCGGTGCGTTCCTTCAACCTTGCCAGGAAGGCCTTTCCCGCTTCGATGCCACTGGGCGATCGCGTGAAAAACAGGAACTGCTTCGCATCCTGGCCCGTGAAGAAGCCTCGGAGCATGTCGTAGAAAGTCACCCCCGCCACCGTGCTGATGCCTTCGCCACCCGCAGGGCCTGTGCCCGCGAGCACCATCTTGCGAACGAGCATCGGTTCTTTCAGAACGATTTCCTGGGCGACCATGCCACCCAACGAAAAGCCCAGGAGGTCGACTTGCTGAAAGCCCATGGCTTTGATGAAGGTGATGGCATCGTCCGCCATCTGCTCCATCGAACTCGACGGCGAGCCACTCGATGCTCCGATGCCGCGGCTGTCAAAGGCTATGACGTGGTGCTTGGCCGCGATGCCGTCGACGATCCGTGGATCCCAGTTGTCCAGGACCGCGGCCAGATGGGTCAGAAACACCACCGGTGTTCCGCCGTGGTGCTTACCCAGCTCCCGGTACGCGAAGTTCACGCCGCCGGCCGTGATGGTTCGGGTCGGGACGTTCTTCCAGGTGACTTCGGACTGCTGCCCGACCGTGAGCTGGCGTTGGTCTGCCCTGGTGGCGACAGGCTCCGCCGCCAGCAACGAAGACGTCTGGAGGGGCGTTGACAGGGCAAGGCCCAGCGTGGCTGTCTTGAGCAGAGGTTTCATCGTGGGTGTCCTTTCAGGCGCCGAGCACCGGATAGTCGGTGTAGCCCTTGGAGCCAGGCGTGTAGAAGGTCGCCATGTCCACGGGGTTCAACGCCGCCTTGGCCTGCATGCGCTCTACCAGGTCGGGGTTGGCGATGAAGGGACGGGCAAAGGCGATGAGATTCGCCTGATCCGCCTTGAGCGCTCGCTCTGCACTGGCCTGATCGAAGCCTCCTGCCAGGATGAACACGCCGTGGAACGCCAGACGAAGACGGAATTTCAACTCGGCGGGCACGGGCGGCGCGCCCAGGGCCGAGTGGTCCAGCAGGTGCACATACAGAATGCCCAGCTGCGCCAGCTCATTGGTGAGGGCCAGGTACTGCGCCTCGACTTCGGGGTATGCACCCGTACCGTTAAAAATGCCGAAAGGTGAGAGACGGATGCCCACCCGATCCGCACCGATGGCAGCGACGGTGGCTCGAACCACCTCCAGCGCGAAGCGGTTACGGCTATGGATGCTGCCTCCGTACCCATCGGTGCGGTGGTTGACGTTGGCGTTTAGAAACTGCTCGATCAGATAGCCATTTGCTGCGTGCAGTTCAACACCGTCGAACCCCGCTTCAATGGCCAACTGGGCCGCCCCGGCGTACTCAGCGGTCGCGTGGGCGATGTCGTCCACCGTCATGGCGCGTGGCGCGCTGTGCGGCTGCATGCCAAGGGTGTCGGTGTGCATTTCGCCGGGGCAGCCCTCGGCGGTCGGCCCTAGCACTTCGGCACCGGCCGGCAAGTTGGCCACGTGGCCCACGCGCCCCGTGTGCATCAGCTGAACAACAATCTTGCCGCCTCGGGCGTGCACGGCGTCCGTCACCAGCTTCCAGCCCTGCACATGGGCTTCATTGAACAGGCCTGGAATGCGGGCGTAGCCCAGGCCGTTGGGCGAGGGCGAAGTACCCTCGGTGACGATCAGACCGGCCGTGGCCCGTTGGCCGTAGTACTCGGCCATCAGGGCATTGGGTGTGTTGTTGTCTACCGCCCGGCTTCGCGTCATGGGCGCCATGACGATGCGGTTGCGAAGTTGCAATGAAGGCGCAGAGAGTCGGGTGAATAGCATGGCTGTTTTTCCGTGAGGGGTGTTGAGTTGGGCCGTGGGGTCAAGGCTCATTGGTTCTGGGGGAGGTAGACCGGGCGCGGCGCCGACAGGCCTTGCTGGATCTGTTGGGTGAGCACGTCGGCCAACACCTCATCTGCGCCCGCGGCCAGCCCGTCGAGCGCACGCTGGACGATTTCTTCGGCGCTGCTTTTGGGGACCTCGAAACCCCGCGTGAGGTCGGTGTCGACATACGCCATGTGCAGGCCCAGCACCTGGGTCTTCTGCGCTACCAACTCGTGGCGCAGGGCATTGGTCAGCGACCACGCCGCCGACTTGCTCGCCGAGTAGGCGGCCAGCTCGCCGCCGTTAACCCACGACGCCACCGACAACACATTGAGCAGTGCGCCGCCGCCGTTGGCCTTGAGCACGGGCGCAAAGGCCTTGCTCACGTTCAGCACGCCGAAGAAGTTGGTCTCGAAGATGCGCCGAGCCACCGCTTCGCTGTCGGGAGCCAGGAAACCTCCGGGTTGGGCAATGCCCGCGTTGTTGATCACCAGGTTCACGTCGGCAGCCTGCTGGGCTGCGGCTGCGATTTCCTCGGGTCTGGTGACGTCAAGCCGCAAGGCCTGGACTCCCGGCAAGATCACGGTGGCGGGATCGCGCGCGGCAGCGTAGACCTTGCGGGCACCACGCTCCAGCAGTTCGCGCGCAAACGCCAGGCCGATACCGCGGTTGGCGCCCGTGACGAGGACGACGGCATTTTCAATGTTCATAGGGGGCTCCAAAAAACTGGGATATGGATTTCACATGACGTTTGTCATATGTACGGACGTGCAAAATGGTTCTGATGGAACGGCTCACCGGACCTTGATAACCACCTTGCCTTTGGCTCGGCCACTTTCGACATAGGCCAAGGCGTCGTTGGTGGATTCGAAAGGGAAGACTTTGTCGATCACCGGGCGGATGGCACCCGATTCGATCAGTGGTGTGATCTGCCGCAACTGGCTTGCGCTGGCCTTCATGAACAGGAATGCGTAGCCGACCTTGAGGCGCTGCGCTTGCCTGCGGGCGCCAAAGCTGAGGGCGCGCATGATCTGCTTCACCACCCAGGGCGCCTTGATGTCGTCGGCAAACTGCGGATCGGGTGGCCCTGAGATGGAGATGAGGACTCCACCAGGCTTGAGCACGCCCAGGGACTTCGACAGGGTCTTGCCGTCCTGGCTGTTCAGCACCAAGTCGTAGCCGCTCAAGCGTGCTTCAAAGGCATCTTTCTTGTAGTCGATGATCACATCCGCACCCAAGCTCTTGACCAGGGCGGCGTTACCGGCGCTCGTGGTGGTGGCCACCGTCGCACCCAGGTGCTTGGCCAACTGGATCGCGAATGTGCCCACGCCACCGGAGCCCGCTTGTATGAAAACCTTCTGTCCCTTTTTGAGCTTAGCCTTTTCAACCAGCGCCTGCCATGCCGTCAGGCCCACCAGGGGGATGGAGGCGGCTTCCTCCATGGTGATGTTTCTGGGCTTGATCGCCACCGAGTCTTCCTTGACGGCAATCAATTCAGCGAACGTACCGATGCGGAAGTCATCGGGCCTGGCGTAGACCTCATCACCCGCCTTGAACTGGCGCACGCGTGGTCCGACACGAATCACCACGCCGGCCACATCGTGCCCCAGTACGAACGGCGCGCGGTACGGCAGGATGAGCTTGAAATCTCCGTTTCGAATCTTGGCGTCCAACAGGTTCACCGCTGTCGCATGAACCTGGATCAGTACCTCGTCTTCACGCACATCCGGTTCAGGCAGATCAACGGCCCGCAAACGTTCATTTTTCCCGTAGCGATCCACAACGAAGGCTTTCATGGCCTGTCCTTTTTCAAAAGAGTGCAAGACACAAACCCAGCAGATCCGGTCAGGAGAGAGTTTGATATGATGATCATCATATTTGATGACAAAAAAACCAGTCCACGGGTCAGGCCCCGGGAGGGACCAAGCGCTTCAACGCAGCGCTGCACAGCGCGTCCGACAACGCCGGATCATCGACGGCGCGGGCCAGCATCAACGTGCCCACCATGGTGGCCACCGTCACCAGTGCGCGCTCATGGGCACCGGGTTGTCCCCAATCCGGTGATTGACGGGCTACCAGATCGATCATCTCCTTGATGCGGCGTGTGGCGGCCCGACGCACTTCGGGTGATTGACGGGGCATCTCGGAACCCAGGGCGGATACGGGGCATCCTGTCTCGATGCGCGCCAAGTGCTCTTTGGACAGGTAAACCTGCATCAGCGCCTGCAAAGCTTGCTCGGGCGGGACGGCTGCAACGACGCTGGCAGCGAAGGCGTTCGACTCGGCTCCCGCACGGTCTGCCGCCTCGGCCAGCATGGCTTCACGGGACTCGAAATGGGCATAGAACGCACCATGCGTCAAACCCGCCTCTTTCATGATGTCGGCCACCCCTGTACCGTCATAGCCGCTGCGCCGGATGGCGCGAGCGGCGGCCTGCACGATGCGCTCGTGAGAAGCCTCTTTGGCGGCCGAACGGATGTTGGCTTTGCTATTTCGCATGATAGGCATCATATACAAGAACAATCCGCTGTGCAATGGAATCTTGATGAGGGTCGATGGGGATGTTCACTGCGTCCGCTGCGCACCGGAACGTGTGCTGAGTCGCCTGCAACGGCATGCCAATAACAAGGACGTAGCGTTGCTTGGTAGCCGGCGGGGCCTAAAGCCAGTAGGCGGATGACCTTCTCGGGTGCAAGGCAGAAATTCAAGACTGTCCGCGACCGCCGGCGACGAGCAACAGACCGGCTGATACCGGGCATAAACTGGCCATCCCGCGCTGCCGAATGAATGGCAGCAATCGCTGCATTTCTGCCCTCTGCGCTGCAGGACCGAGGGACCGCTCAGCACCAGCGCTTGTATGAAGTGCCAAGTGCCCCGTTCTTGAATTCAGCTATCTGCTTTCAGCTGCACGGAACAGTTGTTGGTTCATGACCTCGTCCAATATTTTCAATCCGGTCTGAATCTCCTGCGCCGTGCTGTTGAGCCGGGGCATGAAGCGCAAGCAGTGCGGCCGCGCGGCGTTCAGCAGCAGGCCCTGTTCACGACAAGCCTGCACCACCTCGGCCGCGCTGTCGCTGCCCAGTTCCAGTGCCCACAACAGACCGGCGCCGCGTACCTCGCCCAAGCCGTGATGCTGCGCCAGTTGCAGAAGCCCTTCTTGCAACTGCAGGCCTCGCTCACGCACCTGCGCCAGAAAATCCGGCTGACTCAATTCCTGCAGCACCGCCTGGCTGACCGCGCACATCAGCGGGTTGCCTGCGTAGGTGCCGCCCTGGTCGCCAGGCTCGAACACGCTGCAATGCTGCTGTGCCAGCACCGCTGAGATGGGCACGCCTCCGCCCAACCCCTTGCCCAGGGTCAGGATGTCGGGCTTCACGCCGTAATACTGAAAGCCAAACAGCTCGCCCAGGCGTCCGCATCCGGTCTGCACTTCATCAAAAATCAGCAGCAGACCGCGCTCGTCGCACAACTGACGCAGGGCTTGCAGGAATGTCCGCGTGGCCGGGCGCACCCCGGCTTCGCCCTGTACCGGCTCCAGCATGATGGCAACCGTGCGATCGCTCAGCACCCGGTGAACGGAGTCTAGGGCGTTCAGCGTGGCCTTGGCAAAACCCGGCATGTTGGGCGGAAACAAGGCGTCCCAACCTGCTTTGCCGCTGGCCGCCATCGTGGCCAGGTTCCGGCCGTGGAAAGCGTTGTCGAAGGTGATGATCTCGAACGCCCCGGCTCCCGCCCCTCGTCTTGCCGCACGTCCCCACTTGCGCGCCAGCTTGATCGCCCCTTCGTTCGCCTCTGCACCCGTGCTGCCAAAGAAGACCTGATCGAACCCGCTGAGCGCGCACAGGCGCTGCGCCAACTCCAGCGACGGCAGGTTGTACAGCGCCGGGCTGGGCGTGAGCAGTTGGGTGGACTGCGTCTGCAGCGCCTGGGTGATGACCGCCGGGCAATGTCCCAGCGCGTTGACTGCCCAGCCTTGCAACCAATCCAGGTAACGCCGGCCGGCCTGGTCCCACAGCCAGGCGCCTTCGCCGCGCACGAAGATGTCGGCGGGGCGTGCGGTTACGGGCATCAGATGCTGGCACTGCTGCGGGTGTTGGGGCTGGAGGGTGGTCATGGTCAAAGGCCTTTCTCTACAGAGGGACAAAGAAAAAGGCCACGGGGGTTAGCCGTGGCCTTTGGGGAGGAAAGCGGTGGTTCGTCTACATCTTCACCATCTCAACCTCGCGCGCAGGACACAGCAGCGAGCGACGGGCTCGTGCGGCTCGGGCTGCGGCGATGGGACGGGAGATGTGATGCATGTCGGACATGGTACAAGAAAAGTCTGCTGCGCTGCAGCATTTATGAATCGCCCCGGGTTTACCAGCCACTTCCGAGCCGTTGGGAATGTCGTTTCTCGAACCGATGCAGCTGAACACGTCGGCCCGGGCGTCTTGGCTGGTCACAGCCCTTTGGCGTTGAGCCTCCCCGCGCGATCTCCCGCATGGCGCCGCCGCTGATCCACGTCGTGGGCGGAGCGAGCGTGGCATTGCGGGTCAATGGTTTGGCGCGCCCGGTCATCGCGGGGCCCGGCGCCGGCTGGCACAGTTCCGGCATGACTTCTTTTCTCACGCCACCCACCGCCTCCGTCGGCCACGCTCACGCCGAAGGAGGGCGCCGCGCGCGCGGGTTTGCGGACGCGCTGCTGGCCGCCTTCGCCGCAGCCTCGCTGCTGCTTGCAGTGCCGGCCGGCGCCCAGACGCCCCCGGTGCCGGAGACCCGATTCCTCGCCCTCGGCGAAGGCCGCATCGCCTACGACGACACGGGCGGCCCCGGGCCGCTCGTGCTTGCGATCCCCGGCATGGGCGACCTGCGCTCGGAGTACCGGGCGCTGCGCCCGCTGCTCGTGCAGGCCGGCTGGCGCGTGGTGACGATGGACGTGCGCGGCCATGGAGAGAGCAGCGCGCCGTGGTCCGATTACTCGGCGCATGCGGTCGGCCGCGACGCGCTGGCGCTGATCGCGCATCTGAACGCCGGGCCGGCGGTGATCCTGGGCAACTCCTTCGCGGCGGGATCGGCGCTGTGGGCCGCGCACGACGCGCCGGCCCGCGTGCGCGCCGCCGTGCTGCTGGGCCCGATCGTGCGCGACGGCCCGCCGTCGTGGCTCGCGAAAGCGGCGGTGACGGTGGGCTTCGCGGGTCCCTGGCGCGTGAGGTTCTGGATGACCTACTGGAACAGCCTGTTCCCGACGCGCAAGCCTGCCGACCACGCCGAGGCCAAGGCGGCGCTGGCGCGCAACCTGCGCGAGCCCGGGCGCATGGCGGCGTTGCGCACGATGGTCGGCCTGTCCAAGGCCGACACCGAGGCCATGTTGCCGGCGAGCCGCGTGCCGGCACTGGTGGTGATGGGCACGCGGGACCCAGACTTCCCCGACCCGGAGGTCGAGGCCCGCTGGCTGGCCGCGCAGCTGCGTGCCGACAGCCTGCTGGTCGAGGGGGCGGGGCACTACTCGCATCTGGAGATGCCTGAGCTTGTCGTGCCCCGGCTCCTGTCCTTCCTGGCGGGCCTGCCGGCCGGGCCGGCGGCCCCCCGCTGAGGCGTGGCGGGGCCGGCGTCAGCGCGCCGTGCGCCGCGCCGCCGCGGGCGTGGTGCCGGTCCAGCGCCTGAAGGCGCGGTGGAACGGGCTGGGCTCGGCGAAGCCCAGCAGGTAGGCCACCTCGCCGAGCGCGAGCCGGAGATCGGCCACGTAGCGCAGCGCGAGTTCCTTGCGCACGCCGTCCAGCAGTGCGGCGAAGGTGGTGCCCTCGGCCTCCAGGCGCCGCTGCAGGCTGCGCTCGCTCAGGCCCAGGCGCCGGGCCGCTTCGCCCAGCGAGAGCGGTCCGTCGGTCAGGGTCTCGGCCAGCAGCAGGCCCAGGCGTGCCGCCGTCCCGTCCGCCTGCGGTGCCAGCGCCTGGAGCAGGCGCTCGGCGTGCTCGATGACGATGCGCGACAGGCCCGGGTCGGCCGCGGGCACGGGCCGCCGCAGCACCTCGTCGCCCAGGACCAGGGCCGAGGCGGGGGCGTTGAACTGCGGCGTGACACCGAACACGCGCCGGTAGTCTTCGAGCGGCCCCGGCGCGCCGTGACGGAACGTCACCGCCTGGGCCGCCACCGGCTGCGCGCCGAGCTGCGCGGCGACCACGACCAGCGACGCGAGGGTGAACTCGACGACCTGCCGGCTGGCGCTGCCTTCCGGCAGGTCGAGCCGGTGCTCGATGCGCAGCCCGCCGGTCACGGGGCTCAGGTGGAAGCTGGCGCTGTCATGCAGCAGCCGGTTGTAGCGGGCCAGCCGCTCCAGCGCGGCGCGCAGGTCGGGGGCGGTGCGCACCGCGTAGTCGAGGACGTCGAAGGCGCCGGGGCGGATCAGCTCGGCCGCATGCAGGCCGAAATGCGGATCGCCCGTCAGCTCGGCCGCGCCGTCCCAGAGCCGGTGCTCCCGGGCCAGCGGGAGGCGGGCGTCGGGGTCGGCCAGCGCCGCCGGGTCCAGCCCGACCAGTGCCATCAGGCGGGTGGCGTCGGCGCCACGCGCCGTGGCGGCCTGGAGGGCGAAGGCGGCGATGCGGGCGGCGACCTGGGGTCTCTGCGCGGCCGGGAGCGGGGTGGCCCGCACGGGGTGGGTGGAGGCAGGTCTCGGACTCATCGGTCCATCGTAGCCTTGCCAGCCCCGGCGACGGAGGCCAGGTCAGCTATGTGGGCTGGGGGACCGACGGCCGGCGCCAAGATGGAGACAGTGCAAGCGGTGCTCCGGCAGCGCGCTGCGGGGCCGCCTTGTGATTTTGTGGTCTACACAGGAGAAACGTCGATGACACGCAAAATGTTCAACTCCATCCGGGTGCTGTGCCTTGCCCCCCTGACTGCGCTTTACCTGGCGTCAGTGCCCACACTGGCGCAGGCCTCGGCTCCGGCAGCGTCACCCGCCGGCATGCACACAGCCACCAAGGTGACTGCCGCGGTCGAGGTGAAGATGGCCATGAGAAAGCTGTGGGAAGAACACATCACCTATACCCGCAACTACATCGTCAGCGCATTGGCGGGTCTTCCCGACACCGATGCCATTGCGCAAAGGCTGCTCAGCAATCAGGACGATATCGGCCACGCGATCAAGCCGTACTACGGCGAGGCGGCGGGGACGAAGCTCTCCGCACTGCTGCGCGACCACATCCTGATTGCCACCGAGGTCGTCAAGGCCGCCAAGGCGGGGGATAAGGTGCAGCTGGCGGACGCGCAGAAGAAATGGTCGGCGAACGGGAAAGACATCGCCGCATTCTTGAGCGGCGCGAACCCGAACTGGCGGGCCAAGACGCTGGAGGAGATGCTCCAGAAGCATCTGGACCTGACGAGCGGAGAAGTCGTCGGCAGGCTGAACAAGGACTGGGCCGCCGACATCAAGGCGTACGACGATGGCCACACGCACATGCTGATGTTCGCGGACATGCTGGCAGACGGCATTGCGAAGCAGTTCCCGGCCAAGTTCAAGAGATAGGGCGGCGCGCGCGGCAGGCGCCGTGCTGGCGATCGTTGATCTGACGGGGCATTGATTCAGGAGAAAAGATATGGATAGAACCCTGCTTGTCGCGCCACTGATGGCGCTTGCGCTCAGCGCGTGCGTGGTCGCACCTGCGGGCTACGATTCTGGCGTGGCTGTGGCACCGGCACTGCCGATGACCGTGGAGCTGGGTGCGGAGCCGTATTACTACCAAGGCGGATATCACTACTTTTACGACAACAACCGCTGGCGCTATTCAACTTCAAGGTCTGGCCCCTGGGCGGATCTCCCGAGGAGTCACTACCCCAGAGAGACGCGGTTCAGGGGCCGGCCTGATGGCCGCAGCGGAGACCAGGATCATGACCGTCGTGATAGACGGGGCGGCAGCCAGGATGATTACCGCCGTGATCGCAGATAGCCTGAACCCGTCTTTTTCTTCCGACAGGGTGAGGCTGCGGCATCCGATCGGAAGGACGATGTCAAGGCGTATCGCGTTGCCTGCACCGTTCACCGCAGGCCAAGGAGTGGACTCATGAACAGCATCATCTGGCTCGTCGGCCTCGTCGTCATTGTGTTGGCCATTCTTGGGTACTTCGGATTGCGTTGAGCACCCGCGGGCTCGTGCCGCACGCGCTGCGGCGGGTCAGCCTCGACCCGCCGCCGCAGGGGTCACGGCTCCACGCCGGTTTCCGACTCGATCCAGCCTGCGTCATCCGGCCGCAGCGTCATGAGGTAGCGCACGGCCGATTCGTAGGTGTAGGTGCGATGCAGGTGCTCGACATGCGGCACCAGCGAGGACGGGAACAGGTCGTGGCCGAGCGCCGTGCTGCCGTCCCCGGTGGCCTCTTCGATGGCCTTGAGTATGTCGCGTGTTTGCAGCGTGGTCATGGTGTGTCTCCTCTGAGGGAACCGTCCAAGGAGCGCGCCGCACGCGTCGCATTTCGCCATGGAGAACTCCTTTGAGTGGCTGTCTGTTGCAGCCAGGATCATCTCCCCCGGGCGGGTTGCGATCAGTGCACTGGCCCACAGACCGGCGCACTCAGGCGCCCGGCACGACCTGACGCGGTTCGTCGCCGCCCACGCAGATGCGGGCGCCGGCGGCGCAGCCTTCCAGCCGGCCCTGGCTGGCGCTGCCGGGCGCCATCGGCACGAAGGCGGCGACCTCGGCGAGGTCGAAGCCGACCAGGCGCGCGCCGTCCTCGCGCTGCATCAGCGGCCGGCGGATCAGCAGCGGCTCGGCCAGCAGCAGGGCCAGCGCGGTGTCGGCGTCCAGCGCCTCGGGCGCGACCTCGCCGCTCTTGACGCGCGGGGCGGCGCGGTTGAACCACTGCGCGACCGGCAGGGGCGCGAGGAAGGCGAGCAGCGATTCGCGCGTCCAGTGGGCCGTGAGCAGGTTGCGCCGCGCCAGCGTGTGGCCGGCGGCCTCCAGCAGGGCGCGCTGGCGTGCGTTGCCGGCGCAGCCGGGTTTCTCGTAGAAGGTGAGAGTGCTCATGGCGGCTCCGGTGGGGTGAGGGGGCGGTCGGGCGCGTTGAAGGCCAGCGCCACGAGGGCGCCGGCCTGGTCCACGATGGCGCGGCGCACGTCAGCGTCCAGGCGGTTCAACCAGCGCGCGGGCAGGGCGCGCGCGCCGCAGCGTGCGCCGGCGAGCATGCCGACCAGCGCGCCGGTGGTGTCGGCGTCATCCCCCTGGTTCACGGTGGCCACCAGCGCGTCCTCGAAGTCGGCGTGCGCGCTGAAGAAGTGCAGCACGGTCTGCACCGTGTCCACCACGTAGCCGCTGGCGCGGCCGCGGTAGGGAGTGAAGTTGAAGACCGGGGTCTCCTCGACCAGGTGCGCGATCAGGCGTGCCGGTGCCTCGGTGCCCAGCAGCAGGGCGCGTGTCAGGCGGCCGAGGCCGAGCACCGCCGCGTCGGACAGCGGGTGGTGGTGGGTGACGCGCGCCTGGGCCAGCGAGACGCGTTCGAAGGCGGCCTCGTCGTGCATCGTGGCCAGCACGGCGGGCAGGTTGCGCATCAGCGCGCCGTTGCCGGCGTCGCCCTCGTTGCGCGGGCCCTGCAGCGTGCCCTCGTTCAGGTAGCGCTGGATGCCGCGGCGGCAGGTGTTGCCGCAGTCCACCGGCCGGCCGCGCCACCAGGCGAGGAAGGCGTCGGCGATCAGGGCCGTGTCGTGCGGGCGGCCGAGCAGGGCGCCGCGCCGCAGCGCCTCGCCGAGCGCCAGGCTCATGGTGGTGTCGTCGGTCACCTGGCCGGCGGGAAGCCGCAGCCAGCCGCCGCCGATGATCTCGTTGTGCACGCGGTAGCGTTGGGCGATCTCGCGCGGGGTCATGAACTCGACGGTGGCGCCGAGTGCGTCGCCGATGGCCAGGCCCAGGTAGGCGCCTACGGCGCGGTCGAACACGGCGCTGGCCCGCACCGCGCCGAAGGGGGGGCTGCTGTCAGCGTGCATAGCGGGCCTCCACCTCGTAGTCGCCGCCGAGGGCGATGACCTCGCCCTCGCCCTGCAGCAGGCTGCCCTGCACCAGACCGGGCACGAAGAGCAGCTTGCTCAGGGGCACGCGGGCCTTGAAGATCCAGTCGCCGAAGCAGTCGGCCTCGTCGCGCGAGCCGCTGAACGAGACCAGGTTGTTCAGCCGCACGGTGCAGCGGCGCGCGCGCAGACTGCCGGCGACGAGCTGTTCCTCGACCTGGGTGCTGCCGCGCCAGAGCGTGACGTGCGCGCCGTCGCCGCCCGGCAGGGGGAAGCGGCGCAGCATCCACTGGCAGAACTCGTAGAGCAGGTCGAGCTGCTGCCAGATCGCGTTGTTGTGCCAGCGGCTGGAGGCCTTTTCCTCCAGGTAGGCAATCCAGGCGGGCGAGGGGAAGCGCGCCAGCGGCGCCTTGTGGAAGGTGGGCACCAGGCCGAAGCGGCTTTCCACCCAGCCCTTGAGCACGGCGCCGGCGGCGCCGTTGGCGTCCAGCCCCCAGCCCTGCAGCAGCTTGAGGTAGCTCACGCGCCAGCGGCGGCGTTCGGCCGCGCAGGCAGCCTCGTCGTCCGCGCGCTGCAGACCGAAGGCCAGGCTCATGTAGTGGGCGAACATCTCGCAGGCCTCGTCGGCGTTGGCGCTGCGCTCCAGCAGCGCGAACAGCCCGCCATGCGCCGCGCGCGCGCCGGCGATGGACAGCGGCTGGGGATGGGCCTGGAAAGCCGTGCTGGCCAGGACGGGGGCGGGTACGCCAACCAGGTTGGTCGTGTACCACTGGGCGGGCTGGGCTTCATTCGACACGGTGGCCGCTGGGCGTTGACGGGGCGTGGCCGCCGGCGTCTTGCGCCTGCTGTTCGCGCGGGCGCCCCGGGTGGGGGCGTGTGGCGCCGCCGGGCTCGGTGTTGCGGATGAAGTCGGCGATCTTGTAGAAGGCCGCGTCGAGATCGGCGCGCAGGCTCTCGTCGGCGCAGGCCTCGGCCAGCGCCTGGCGCATGCAGGCCATCCAGGCGTCACGTCCGGCGGCGTCGATGTCGAACGGGTGGTGGCGCCGGCGCAGCATCGGCACGCCGCGCGCGGCGCTGTAGGCCTTGGGCCCGCCGAGCCATTCGCACAGGTAGTCCACCAGCAGTTGCTTGACGGGCGTCAGGTCGGCCGGGTGCATGGCGCGGATCGTCGCGGCTTGCGGCAGCGTGTCCATGGCGCGGTAGAAGGCCTCGACCAGGCGCTGCACGGGCTCCCGGCCGCCGAGCCGGGCGTAGTGCGGGTTGGCGGTGGCGGCGATGGGCAGGGGCGGGTGCATGGCCGTTGACAAGCAACCTGCGTACCAGCCCCGCGCGGAGCGGCGCCTGGGTGCGGGGGATTGGGGGGCGGGCGTGGCGCCGGCACTCCGGGCGTGGGGTTTGTCGGGTTTCGGACATTCGACGCCGGAGGAGGGCGCCGCCGCGCCATCCCTTTTCTGCGGGCGCGCCGGGGCGACGGTGTGCCCAGCGGGGCTGGCACGGCGGTTGCTGGAAGGAGGGCGTCAACCCCGACCTCACCTCACTTGGAGCTTCGCATGGCCATGACGACCACCGCCCCCGCGTGCCACGCCGGCCGCCGCGCGCCCGCCAGGGCCGGCTGCGCCGAGGAGATTGCCCATGGCTGACATCGCCCGCGACAGCGACGTGATCGAGATCGACCGGCCGCCAACGTTTGCGCACGGCGAGCGCGTCGCCAGCCGTTTCACGGTGCGCAACGATGGCACTTTCGGCGGGCGCGAGATCGGCGATCTGCTGGTGGCGCGCGGCGACATCGGCGTGGTGGTGTCGGTCGGCACCTTCCTGCAGCAGTTCTACATCTACGAGGTGGAGTTCATCGAACGCGGCTACCGCGTGGGCATGAAGTCGCGCGAGCTGGTCTCGCTCGATCAGCTGCCCGAGCATGTGAGCCAGGCGCTCGGGCCGGACAAGGTGGCGCAGTTGCGCGGGCTGCTGCGCGCCTGAGCATGCGGCCCGCGCGGGGGAGGGCCGCTCAGATGTGCAGCATGGCCAGGCCGCCGATGGCCACGCCGACGCCGCCCATGGCGAACATGCCCCATTCCAGCCACTTCTTCTTGCTCAGCAGGGCGATGGCCGCCAGCGCAATGGACACCTGCAGCGCCGTGGTGGCCTGCGCCCAGCGATGGTGCAGGTGCATCTCGCTCTCGGACTTGTCGTCCCAGGCCTTGGCTTCGGCTTCCAGCTTCTCGGCGCCCGTCTTGATCTCGCTCTTTTCCGTCTTGTAGCGCTTGATCTCGGTCTCGTAGAACTCCTTGCGCGAGCCGGGCGCGAGTTCGAGTGCCAGTTCGCTCAGGTTCTGCTTGCTGCTCTTGGCCTGGTAGTAGTTCCACTGGTTCGACGCCTCGGTCTTCTTGATCGCGGCGTTGTTCTTGAACAGGCCGGCGTTGGCCTGGGTGGCGCCGCCCATGTAGCCGAAGATCGCGCCGACGGTGGCGATGATCGCGGTGAACATGGCGATCTGGTTGGTCATGGACCTGTCGCCGTCGTCGTGGCTGCCATGGCCGCCGTGCACCGCGTGTTCGAGTTCGTGGTCATGCGGGCCGTGCACGTGAAAACCGTGTCCTGACATCTTTCTGTTTCCTCAGTCGTTCGATGGGTGTGCGGGGAAGTGAGCAAGCCGTCACTGACGTTCACTTGCTGTTGCAAGTGGTCAGTTTCATGCTTTTTGCAATGGCTTGATCGACGGTGGGCATTGTCTCCGGTTCGTGCCTCGGTTTGACTTCGGCGCCGGGGGACTTAGACTGAATCGATGAGGTTTGCCAGTTCCTTCTTGTTTGGATTGGCCCTCCTGGGGTGTGCAAGATGGGGGGGCGCTGGCGAACCTGTCCCCGCAGCCAATGAACCGTCCGGCGCCGTCATTGTGGCGAAGGTGGATGGCGCCATCGGTCCGGCCACCGCCGACTACCTGCACCGCGCGCTGGCGCTGGCGGCCCGGCGGCAGGCCCGGCTCGTGGTGCTGCAGGTCGATACCCCGGGCGGGCTGGACACCTCCATGCGAAGCATCATCAAGGACATCCTCGCCTCGTCCGTGCCGGTGGCGAGTTTTGTTGCGCCCAGCGGGGCCCGCGCGGCGAGCGCCGGCACCTACATCCTTTACGCCAGCCACGTGGCGGCCATGGCGCCGGCCTCCAACCTGGGCGCCGCCACGCCGGTCGCGATCGGCATGCCGGGGCCCGGCGGTCCGCCGGCGGCGCCCGCGCCGCCGCGCAAGCCCGCTTCCGGCGCCGAGCCGGCGGGCGGCCCGGTGCCGACGGCCGAGCCCGCTGCTGATGCCTTGGCCGCCAAGCGCGTCGGCGACGCGGCGGCCTACATCCGCAGCCTCGCGCAGCTGCGCGGGCGCAATGCCGAGTGGGCCGAGAAGGCCGTGCGTGAGGCGGTCAGTCTATCGGCCAGCGAGGCCCTTGCGCTCCATGTGATCGACTTGGTCGCGCGCGATGTGCCGGATCTGCTGCAGCAGCTGGACGGCCGCGAGGTCGGCCTGCCTGGCCGGACGGTGAGGCTGGCGGTCCGGGATGCGCTGGTCGTCCCCTTCGATCCGGACTGGCGCAGCCGCCTGCTGTCGGTGATTGCCGATCCGAGCCTGGCCCTGATCCTGATGATGGTGGGCCTCTACGGCTTGCTGTTCGAGTTTGCCAACCCGGGCTTTGTCCTGCCCGGCGTGGTCGGCGCCATCTGCCTGCTGCTGGCGCTGTTCGCCTTGCAGATGCTGCCGGTCAACTACGCGGGCCTGGGGCTCATCCTGCTGGGGCTGGCCTTTCTTGTGGCCGAGGCCTACCTGCCGAGTTTCGGCGCGCTGGGCCTGGGCGGCATGGTGGCCTTCGCGATGGGCGCCGTCCTGCTGATCGACAGCGAGGCCGCGGGCTTCGGCATCCCGCTGCCGCTGGTCGCCGTGCTCACGGGGGTGTCGGCGATGTTCGTGCTCGTCGTGGCCAGCATGGCGGCGCGGGCCCGCCGGCGTCCGGTGGTCAGCGGGATGCCGGCGCTGCTCGGCGCACGCGGCGAACTGCTGGAGTTCGCCCAGGGCGAAGGCTGGGCGATGGTGCAGGGCGAGCCGTGGAAGGTGCGCGCCGCGGCGCAGCTCTTGCCGGGAACGCCGGTGCGCGTCATTGGCGTGCTGGACGGCGCGCTGGAAATCGAAGCCGACGCCCGCGCGCCGGCGAAAGGAGCAGGACCATGATCATCGAATTCGCACTGGGCCTCGTCGGTCCCCTTGTCCTGCTGCTGCTTGTTCTGGCCTCGTCGCTGCGCATCCTGCGCGAATACGAACGCGGCGTGGTGTTCCAGCTCGGCCGCTTCTGGAAGGTCAAGGGACCGGGGCTGGTGATCCTGATTCCGGGCATCCAGCAGATGGTGCGCGTGGACCTGCGCGTGGTGGTCATGGACATTCCGAGCCAGGACGTGATCACGCGCGACAACGTGTCGGTCAAGGTCAACGCGGTGCTGTACTTCCGCGTCATCGACCCGCAGCGGGCCATTATCCAGGTCGAGAAATTCCTCGAAGCCACCAGCCAGCTCGCGCAGACGACGCTGCGCGCGGTGCTGGGCAAGCACGACCTGGATGATCTGCTATCGGAACGAGAGCGGCTGAACCTCGACATCCAGAAGATCCTGGAGGCGCAGACCGATGCCTGGGGCATCAAGGTGACCAACGTCGAGATCAAGCACGTGGACCTGAACGAGGGCATGGTCCGCGCCATTGCCCGCCAGGCCGAGGCCGAGCGCGAGCGGCGGGCCAAGGTCATCCATGCCGAGGGCGAGCTGCAGGCTTCGGTCAAGCTGGCCGAGGCGGCGGAGATCTTGGCGCGCCAGCCGCAGGCCCTGCAGCTGCGCTACCTGGAAACCCTGACGGTGATCGCGGCGGACAAGAACTCCACGATCGTGTTCCCGCTGCCGATGGACATCGTCGCGCCCTTCCTGAAGGCGCTGGAGAAGACGTCCTGACGGGGCCGGTCAGGCCTGGCGCGTGTAGGTGACGAAGGCGAACGGCAGGCCCGAGGCCGACACATGGGCCTCGCGCGCGGTTTCGCGCCACTCGGGGCCGAAGCCGGGCGCGAAGGCGTCGCCTGCAAAGTCCCGGGCGATCTCGGTGACCACCGCCGTGTGCGCCAGCGGCAGGGCTTGCGCGTAGACCTCGGCGCCGCCGATCACCCAGGCGTCGCTGTCGGCCGGGCACAGCGCCATGGCTTCCTCGATCGAGCCGGCGCGCCGGGCGCCCTCGGCCTGCCAGTCGCCCTGGCGCGTCACCACGACGTTGAGCCGGCCCGGCAGCGGGCGGAACTTGGGCGGCAGCGAGTCCCAGGTCTTGCGGCCCATGATGACCGGGCAGCCGAGCGTGGTGCGCTTGAAGTGCGCCATGTCCTCCGGCAGGTTCCAGGGCAGGGCATTGTTCAGGCCGATGACGCCGTTGGCGGCGCGGGCGAGGATGAGGTGCAGTGTCATGGTTGGTCGAGGTCAGGGGCGGGGTGGTGGCGCGGCGGCAGCAGCACGGCGGCCATGGCGGCGATCACGAACACCATGGCGGCAAGGTCCTGCCAGCGCGGCCATTCGTGGACGATCAGCGGCGCGCTCAGCGTGCCGATCAGCGGGATGGCCATCAGGCTCATGGCGCTGGTGGTGGGCGGCAGGTTGCGCGCCAGGCCGAACCAGATGATCTGGGCGAAGCCGTAGTTGAAGAGCACGCCGTAGGCCAGGCTCATCCACATGGGGCCGCTGAAGCGCAGGCTGGGCAGCGGCTCGGCCAGTGCCGCCAACACCCAGAAGCAGCCGGAGGCGAGGATCATCATCCAGACCGTGAGCGCCTCCACCGGCAGCGTGTGCCGCACGCGCCGCATCATCAGCGTGCCGATGGCCCAGAGCAGGGCGGCCAGTTCCATCCAGAGCACGCCGAACGGCCGGCCTGCGAGGGCGCCGACCTCGTCGTGGAGCAGCAGCGCGATGGCGATCAGCACGGCGGCTGCGGCGAAGGCGACGCGCCGCGTCAGTCGCTCGCCCAGCACCCCCACGCTGATCAGCACCGTCCAGACCGGCATGGTGAAGCCGAGGATGGCGGCGCGCCCCGAGGCCAGCTCCTTTAGGCCGAAGATGGACACCAGGTGCCAGCCCAGCATGTTGGGCAGCCCCAGCCGCACGATCTGGCGCCATTCCGCGCCACGCGGTGTCATGCGCAGGCCGCGCGAGCGGAAGAACAGGTAGAGCCAGGTGGCGCCGCAGCTCATGGTGATGGCGCGGAAATACAGCGGCGTCAGCTCGCTCAGCGACAGCTTCATCATGGGCCAGTTGACGCCCCACATGAAGGTCAGGGCGACCAGCGCCCCGAGTTGGCGGCGGGTCAGCACCGGGCGGGGCTCAGACCGCCACCGGGGCCTTGATCGCCGGGTGGCACTCGTAGTCCAGCACCTCGAAGTCCTCGTATTCGTACTCGAAGATCGAGGCTGGCCGGCGCTTGATGTTCAGCGTGGGGTAGGGGTAGGGTGTGCGGCTGAGCTGCAGCGCCACCTGTTCCTGGTGGTTGCTGTAGATGTGGCAGTCGCCGCCGGTCCAGATGAAGTCGCCCACGGCCAGATCGCACTGCTGCGCGAGCATGTGGGTGAGCAGGGCGTAGCTGGCGATGTTGAACGGCACGCCGAGGAAGATGTCGGCGCTGCGCTGGTAGAGCTGGCAGCTGAGCTTGCCGTCCGCCACGTAGAACTGAAAGAAGGCGTGACAGGGCATCAGCGCCATCTTGCTCAGGTCGGCCACGTTCCAGGCGCTGACGATAATGCGGCGCGAATCCGGATTGGTCCTGAGCGTCTTGACGACCTCGGCGATCTGGTCGATGTGGCCACCGTCCGGGGTCGGCCAGCTGCGCCACTGCACGCCATAGACCGGTCCGAGGTCGCCGTCCGGCTTGGCCCACTCGTCCCAGATCGTGACGCCGCGCTCCTTGAGCCAGTTGTTGTTGCTGCTACCGGTCAGGAACCACAGCAGTTCCTGGATGATGGACTTCAGATGCACCTTCTTCGTGGTGACCAGCGGGAAACCCTCGTTCAGGTCGAAGCGCATCTGGTGGCCAAACACGCTCTTCGTGCCCGTGCCGGTGCGGTCGGACTTGAACACGCCATGCGTGTCCACATGGCGCATGAAGTCCTCGTACTGGGAGCGGATGGGGCGGGCGGTGGCAGGCGGATTCATGGGGCGGGCAGGTTGGATGTTGTGCTGCAAGGCGCCCCTTGGCTTGAAAGCGCCTCATCACTTCTTTCCGGCAGCCATGTCGAGGCGTTTAGGCCGAAGAGATTGAATTTTATGCGGCCGACAGCAGGTCTCGGCGCGGGGCGCCATCAGGCACTCGCGGCACCCGCTGCCGCCGCCACGCAGCGGGCGGATGTGCAAATTTTTTCGCATGCTTGCAAGGCGGTCGTTTGACCGTGCTATAGTCTCGCCTCTCCGAAGACGACATGCAGTTTTCGGAGGCAACGAGAGGCACTGGCGGCCTGTCGTTGCAGGGTCATCGAAAGCGCTTGGCGCGATTGATGAAGCAAAAAAAGTTTTGACGGTTCTTCGAAAAACGTGTCATAATTCAAGGCTTCGCTGATCACAGCAAGTCGCAACGAGATGGAAGTCTGGTTGCTGGATCGTTAACAAAATACAGCCGATAAGCGTGGGCGTTTGAAGGTGATTGCCAAGTTCTTCGGAACTCGGTCAATAGACCGAAAAACGCTCATGAAGATAGAAGTGAAGTTCACTTCAATTCCGTTTTTATGAGTTGCTCGAAAGAGCGAAAAAATTCAAGATCGAACTGAAGAGTTTGATCCTGGCTCAGATTGAACGCTGGCGGAATGCTTTACACATGCAAGTCGAACGGCAGCACGGGGGCAACCCTGGTGGCGAGTGGCGAACGGGTGAGTAATACATCGGAACGTGCCCAGTCGTGGGGGATAACGTAGCGAAAGCTACGCTAATACCGCATACGATCTACGGATGAAAGCGGGGGATCGCAAGACCTCGCGCGATTGGAGCGGCCGATGGCAGATTAGGTAGTTGGTGGGGTAAAGGCTCACCAAGCCTGCGATCTGTAGCTGGTCTGAGAGGACGACCAGCCACACTGGGACTGAGACACGGCCCAGACTCCTACGGGAGGCAGCAGTGGGGAATTTTGGACAATGGGCGCAAGCCTGATCCAGCCATTCCGCGTGCAGGATGAAGGCCTTCGGGTTGTAAACTGCTTTTGTACGGAACGAAAAGCCTTTCTCTAATACAGAGAGCTCATGACGGTACCGTAAGAATAAGCACCGGCTAACTACGTGCCAGCAGCCGCGGTAATACGTAGGGTGCAAGCGTTAATCGGAATTACTGGGCGTAAAGCGTGCGCAGGCGGTGATGTAAGACAGTTGT